>Ga0182024_10001079_pt1 | contig 70728 bp, 61 predicted proteins | sample P32metaG_FD_120480 | JGI IMG/M metagenome (GOLD analysis project Ga0182024, IMG submission 120480) | Permafrost microbial communities from Stordalen Mire, Sweden - P3-2 metaG (Illumina Assembly) | ecosystem: Environmental > Terrestrial > Soil > Wetlands > Permafrost | place: Sweden: Stordalen...
CCGTTTTTGTTGAAGGTCACGGTGATGGTCGCGGCAGTGAAGGTCACGAAGGGCGTCGTCGCCGCCGACGTGGCCGCCAAGTAGTTGCCGTCGGCAGCCTTGGTGGCGGTGACGTAGCAGGTACCCGCGGTCGTGGCAGTGAGTACGCCGTTCGAGAGTGAACAGCCCCTCGCCGTGCCGTTGGACACAGCGCCGTAGGTGACTAGTCCGGTCCCCGAGCCGCCGATCGTACTGAGAGTGAGAGTGTAGGCATGGCCGTTGTAGGCAGCGCTGGTCACCGCGAGCGAGAGGGTGGCTTGGTTCGCCGGGATGATCGTCAGGTTTGACGTCGTGCCGGTGTCAAAGCTGTAGTCCGTGCTCGATCCGCCCGTGCACGTCACGTCACCGACGTACGTCGCCGCGTTGACGTAGCCCGCCGTGCCATAGTCCGACGTGCAGAGGGGCGTCGAATAGCCGGCCAGCGACGCGGGACTGATGACACTGCCAGTGGCGCCGGGCCCCGTCCACAGGACAAAGGTGTAGCCCGAGTCTGTGTCGTTGTACGTCACGGTGTGACTGTCTGGTACGACGTAGAGGGTGGCTTGAGTCACCGAAATGCTCGTGTCGGCGCTCGTCGGCGCGTACCCGTCGGCGTCGTCGGCCCCTTGGGTGGCCGTGACCGTGCAGAGACCCGCCGTACCGGTGAACGTCACGACGCCGCTGCTGGCGTCGACGCTACAGACGCTGGGCGTTGACGAAGAGAAGGTGATCACGCCGGTGTCACCAATAGAGCCGGTGGCAACGAGCGTCACCGAGTCCGTCGTCAAGGCGCTCGTCGGAGGTGAGGAGAAAGTCACGACGTCGAGCGGCGCGCTCGGGGTCACGCTGTTCGACGGACCCGAGAAGTCGCCGGTCGCCCAGTTGTTGATGGCCGCGACGCTGAAGGTATAGGTGTCGCCATTGCTGAGACCGGTGACGAGACAGGTCGTTGACGTGCTGGTATCCGACGACGGACAGGCGTCCAAGATGGTCACCTGGGTCGTGGTGTCGTAGGCCGTGACCGTGTAGCCAATGATTGCAAGGCCGCCAGTCGAACCGGCGGTCCAGTTGACCGTGGCCGAAGAGGAAGCCCCGGTGGCCGTGCCGATGATCGGCGCGCCTGGGGGCTGTACCAGGGTGAAGTCCTGACCAGTCGTGGTGGTTTCTGAGGTTACGCTCACGCCCGGCAGGAACTGAATCGGGTAGATCGACGACACCGAACCGCTGCACGTGGGGTCGGACTCGACGGTGTAGGAATCTGGCGCCAGGTTCGTGATCGTGTAGGTCCCGTCACTCGCCGACGTGGCGTAACCGAACGCGACTCCACTTTCCGAGGAAAGAGCCGTGAGGCACACGCCCGCGGCCGCACCACCCAGAGGGAGGGTGACGGTGCCTGAGATCGAACCGCCAAGTACCAGGGCGAAATTCTCATCGCTCGTCGTCGCTCCGACGCTAACGCTGACGCCCGTCAGAGCTTGGGGCGCCAAGTCCGACGACTCCGAGCCGTAACACGTGGGGTCGGCCTCGACGGTGTACGTGCCAGGGGCCAGTCCCGAGATGGTGTACGTTCCGTCGAACGCCGAATTGGAAGACCCGAAGCCACCTCCAACGTCGCTTGAAAATGCCTCAACGCACGCGCCCCCGGCCGGTCCGCCCGACGCGAGGGTGACGGTGCCCGAGATCGAACCGCCAAGTACCAGGGCGAAGTTCACGCTGCTCACCGTCGCTCCGACGGTGACGTTGATACCGGACAGAGTTTGGGCCACGTCGTTCGAGGACAAACTATTGCAGCTCGGGTCGACCTGGATCGTGTAGGAACCGGCGCCCAGTCCCCCGATGGTGTACGTTCCGTCACTCGCCGACGTCGCGTAACTGAATATGTAGCCAGTGTCGGGCGAATAGGCAGTGAGGCACACACCCGCGGCGGCGCCACCCGAAGGGAGGGTGACGGTGCCCGAGATGGATCCACCCGACACCAGTTCGAAGTTTTCTCCGCCCGTCGTCGCTCCACCCGCGACGATGACGTCGGAGAGATTTTGGGACTCCTCGTTCGACGACACCGCGCCGTAACAAGTGGGGTCGGCGAAGACGTGGTAGGTCCCAGGCGTCAGTCCCGAAATTGTGTAGGTCCCGTCGCTCGCCGACGTGGCGGAACCGTGACCAGATCCACCGTCCGAGGAATTCGCAGTGAGACACACGCCCGCGACCGCGCCACCCGAAACAAGGGTGACGGTGCCCGAGATCGAGCCGGCTGACACCAGAACGAAGTCCTCTCCGCCCGTCGTCAATCCACCCGTGACGTTGACGGCAGAGAGCGTCTGGGACGCGTAGTTCGACGACGTCGAGCCGTAACAAGTGGGGTCGGCCTGGACGGTGTAGGAACCAGGTGTCAGCCCTGAAATCGTGTAGGTCCCGTCGCTCGCCGTCGTGACACTGTTACCACCCTGGCCAATGGGCGTAAAGGCCTCGACGCACACGCCCGCGGCCGCCCCGCCTGAGGAGAGCGTGACGGTGCCCGAGATCGAGCCGCCAAGTCCGAGGTCGAAGTTCTCACCGACCGTCGTTGCTCCCACCGCGACGCTGACGCCCGACAGGTTCTGGGTTGCTAAGTCCGAAGACACCGAGCCGCCACATGTAGGGTCGGCCTCGAGGGTGTACGTGCCAGGGGCGAGTCCCGAAATATTGTAAGTTCCGTCGCTGGCCGTCGTCGCGTAGCCGAAGCCACCTCCACCGTCGGACGAACTAGCTGACACACACGCGCCCGCGTCCACGCCTCCAGAGGCGACAGAAACCTCACCCGTGATTGAGCCGCCCTCCACCAAGGTGACGTTCTCCGTCGCTGTTCCCGCCTCGGCCAACACCACGGTCAAGAACTGGGAAATGTAGCTCGACAACGAGCCGTTGCAGGCGGGGTCAACCGAGACGTAATAGGTGTCCGGGGCCAGTCCCGAAACGGTGTAGGTCCCGTCGCTCGCCGACGTCGCGTAGCCAAACGAGGATCCCCCGTCCGATGAAAAGACATCGAGACACACACCCGCGGCCACGCCGCCCGCAGCGAGGGTAACGGTGCCCGAGATGGAGCTTCCCTGGACTAGGGCGAAGTTTTCACCGCCCGCCGTCGTGCCAGCAGAGACGTTGACTCCGGTAATGCTCTGGGAGATGTAACTCGACGTCGCACCGTTGCAACCGGGGTCGACCGAGAGGTTGTAGGAACCAGGAAGAAGTCCCGAGATGGTGTAGGTCCCGTCGCTCGCCGTGGTGGCCCCGAAGCCGAACTGACCGCCGGGCAGGAAGGCATCGAGGCAGACGCCCGCCGCCGGACCGCCCGCAGCGAACGAGATGGTCCCCGAGATCGAGCCGCCATTCACGATGGCGAAGTTTTCACCAGACGTCGTTTGTCCCGCGGTGACGTCGACGCCAGACAAGATCTGCGATACGTAGTTCGAAGAGGAGCCGTAGCAAGAGGAGATCGAAACGTCGTAGGAACCAGGCGCGAGTCCAGGGATCGTGTACGTCCCGTCGCTCGTCGTGGTGGCGCCGTTGCCAGACTCATCGCCGGAAGAGTAGGCGTAGACGCAGACGCCGGCGGCCGCACCGCCCGCGGCGAGGTCGACGGTGCCCGAAATAGAACCGCCTTGCGCAAGTACGAAGTCTTCACCGTCCGTCGTCGCGCCAGCGGTGACGTTGACTCCGGAGATGGTCTGGGATGAGTAGCTCGTTGCCGAGCCGTTGCAACCGGGGTCGACCGAAACGTTGTAGACACCGGGGGCTAGTCCAGGAATCGTGTACGTCCCGTCGCTCGCCGTGTTGACACCGTTGCCAGACCCGTTTTCGGAAGAATAGGCATTGACGCACACGTTCGCGGCTGCACCGCCCGAAGCCAAGGTCACCGTCCCTGAGATGGAGCCGCCATTCACTATGGCAAAGTTCACACCAGACGAGGTTTGTCCCGCGGTGACGCTGACGCCGCTCAAGGTCTGTGATACGTAGTTCGTCGCCGAACCGTAGCAAGAGGATTCGACGGTGACGTTGAAGGAGCCAGGCGCCAGACCTGAGATGGTGTACGTCCCGTCACTCGCCGTGGTGGCGTTACTATCATTTTCGCCGCCGGAAGAGTAGGCATTGATGCACACGCCTGCGGCCGCGCCGCCCGAAGCGAAGGTGACGGTGCCCGAGATGAAGCCGCCCTGCACGAGGGCGAAGTTCTCATTGAGCGCCGTCGCGCCCGCCGAGACGGTGACGCCCGTCAGCGTTTGGGCGGCGTAGTTCGACGGCGTCGAGCCGTAACACGTGGGGTTGGCCGTGACATTGTAGGTACCAGGGGCAAGTCCCGAGATGGTGTACGTCCCATCGCTCGCGGTATTGGCGCCATTGCCAGCCCCGCCACCGGGCGGAAAGGCATTGACGCACACACCCGCCGCTACACCACCCGAGGCGAAATTCACGACGCCCGAGATTGAACCAGTCGAACTATCCGCGCTAGCCGGCACGGCGATCATCGCGCCAGCGACCAGGGCCGTCGTGAAGAGAATCAAACCGATACGGCCTATCGAACGTGTCGCAAAGTCTTTCACGGTGTCCCCCCAAGAAACTTCCCGGGGGAAGCATTCAAAATCTATAACAAAGAAGGTGCCAACGTGTAATCCTCAAAAATCTTATAAAGATGATTCGGCGCACCTTCACGACGCGTTCCCTCACACTTGATTGAGTTGAATTTGCCGCGGAGGGAAGTTCAACGGCGAGGAGGTTGTAAAACCCAATGATGACTGCGAAAATGTGGACTAGCGACGGTGCAGAGACAGTCGCATACATCACACTTGGCGAACGACTTCCGCCGGATCTTGGTGTTGGGCGTGGAGACCACTGCTCCTTCGATTCGTCGCCGTTACCAATCGTTACGTACGAAGACCGACCAGTTGATCGAACGTGCCAGCACGTGAGAAGAAGTCCTTCTTAGTCGCTCGCGCCAAAGACACCAAAAGAGAACGACGTGAAACGCGGCGCTCGACGGCAGGTCGTCACGAGAACCTGTCGCGACGAAAAGTTAGATAGGACACCTTGAAAATTGGATGTGAATCGAGGTGACAAATCTGACTCACTGATGCAAGTTTGAGATCACTTGCCACTCGCGGTCCAAAAGGGTTCTTCATAACAATGAAGGTGTTCGCGTTTGGAGTGCGCACGTCACTCACTAACGCGAAGGCGATTTTGTGTCAAGTTTGATTTCATCTCGCGTTGCGCGAAAAATTTACGCGGTTGGCCGTTGGAATGACCGGTAACATCGATGTAGCACCGCGGAGCGATGCGTCAACAATCTTAAGTAGCTAGGGGCTTCATGACCAATCCATTTAGTAATAACAAAGTCCGCCACGCGCGTCGAGCGTCACTGGCCTCAACCTTGGCGACCGGCGCGGGCGCGTTGCTCTTAATAACCGCACTGGCCATTAGCTCGACGGGCAGCGCGTTCGCGTCACCCTTAACGCCACACGTCACCTCGAGCGCACCGTGCAACGTGACGGTTACTGCGGGAACTGGCGTCGCGGTTCCTTCGACGACTTTGATCGTGGGCGTCACCGCCGGCACGACCCAACTCATGTTCGACTGCAACGACTCCTCCGCTGCCGCGGTCGTGGCCGAGGCGTCTCTGCTCGCCGCTACGGCGTCCGCCAACGTCATCCCTACCGGTGAAGCGGACACCGGCGCGCTCTGCACCTTCGCGCCGAGTACCACCGACACCGGTTGTCCGGCAGGAACAGCTGGCTCTTGTGAAATCGCCACGTTCGCCGTTCCGGCCACGTTCACCTCGGCCGGCGACCCCAACGCCGTCTGTCCACCTTCAGCCGCGCAGGTCAACGCGGGACTCTTTGGCTGTGCTCTCGCGGTCGCCAACGCCCAAGAGGCGGAGGTCGCGGGCGCGGAGTATTTGATCCAGTACGCCTCGCAGACAACCCCACCCAATGCTCCGACCATCTCGGCGCTGCAGACCACGGGTTCGGCGGGCAGCTTGATTAACGTCAGCGACGCCGCCGGCGCCACCGGTTACTGGTGGGGCGCGGCGCTCGAAGCGATCACCGCCCTCGAGACCGGCGCCACGGCCATCACCGCTCCCTCGTCGTGCACCGGAGTGGGCTACGGCGACGTGCCCAGCACGTTGCTCGCGGACTCCTGGTGGGTCCAGGGTTCTTCCACCGAAGTGGGAGGTGGCCTGGCCTCGAACGTCACGATCTCGAACGACTGCTACAACGGCACGACCCTCACGCCCCCGGTCCTCGGCGGCACCATTACGGTGCCCGCGACCGTGACCTCGGGCACCGCGTACACGGTGTACCTCTGTGAGGTCAATTTCACGCCGTACCCGAGTAACGACGTCAACTCGGCCCTCGCGTGCGGAAAATCGGCAAACTTCATTGACGCCTCGTTCACCTTCACCGCGAAGTCGGGGGTCGTCTCACAGAACCTGCCCGTCGCCAACACCGTGACGGCCAGTGCATCGTCGGGCTTCACCGACCAGCTCGCCTCGAGCGGCAATACCGGAGCAGTGACCTACACCCAAACTGCGGGCAACCCCAGCATCGTGGTGTCCTCGAGCGGTGCCGTGAGCACGTCGGGCGCACTGGCGGCCGGTGTCTACACCGCCTCTGGTACGACCGGTGACACCGGTACCGACACCGGAACGTTTACGTATGCACTCACGGTTACCGCAACCACGACCACACCGCCCCCGCCGGCACCCAAGGCCAGCAAGATCTCCGGCCCGGCGATCCCCGGCAAAACCGTGACACTCACCATCACGGGTACGCACTTCACCGCCAAGGCCAAAATCACCGGTCACGCGGGCACGACCTTCACCGTCACCAAGACCACGGCCACCAAGTTGACCGTCAAGGTAAAGGAAGCGGCCACCGGAAAGAAGGGCAACTACAGCGCCACCATTCGCTTTGCGAGTGGCAAGTCCACCAGCGTGAAGTACTCCGTGAAGTAATCGCGACTCGCGCTGCGCGTTCTCAACGAGGCCCCCTCCCCGGAGGGGGCCTCGTTGTTTCTAGAATTTCTTCGTGTCGAGCAACGAAAAAGCGAAGGGAACTTTTCGGGCCCTGAGGGTCCGGGACTTCGCCTTGTTGTGGACGGGTCAGGCAGTCTCCTCCTTGGGCGACGGTATCTTCACGATCGCCTTGGCGATTGTCACGCTCGAGGTCGATCACCATCCCTCGGGCATCGCGCTGGTGTTCGCGGCGCGGGCCATCCCCTCGGTGCTACTCGCCTTGGTCGGGGGTGTCGTGGTCGATCGGGTGCCGAGTCGATTCGTGATGCTGAGTTCGGACGGCGTGCGCGGCGTCGCCGTGGGCGTCACCGCGCTCTTGATCGCGAAGGGTGAACTGCACCTCGTCGAACTGATCGTGATGGCCGCGGTCTTTGGCGCAGCGGACAGCTTCTTTGGTCCGGCCTCGATGACGATCGTGCCCGAGATCCTTTCGCCCGAGCTGCTCGTACCGGGCAACGCTCTCAGCCAGATGAGCTCGCAGTTGACCCAAGGGCTGATCGGCCCCGCCATCGGCGGCCTTGTCGTCGCGGCGATCGGCACCGCCTGGTCCTTTGGCGTCGACGCCGTCAGCTTCTTCGTGTCCGCACTGTGTCTTACGATCATGCGCTCGAGCACCCGTCCCCGGGGATCGAACAACTCGGTGTTCGAAGACGCCCACGAAGGACTGCGCTACGTCTGGCGGCGCCACTGGCTGGGCTTTTCCATCGTCGGCGCGGCCCTGGCCAACTTCTTTGGCATAGCTCCGTTGACGGTGTTGTTGCCGCTCTTGGTTCGCGAGACTCTGCACGCCAGCGCGCTCGACCTCGGACTGGTCTTCGCCGCCGGCGGGGCGGCCGGCATCGTCGCTTCGCTGATCGTCGCGCGACTCGGTTCGCCGCGCCGTCGCGTGACGGTGCTGTGGAGCGCCTACGGCGTCGGCGGCGGCGCCATCGCCGCACTCGCCTTCGCGCCGAACGTGCTCGTGGCGGGCGCAATAGTGGCGCTCGAAGTCGGCTTTATCCTCTACGGCGACGTGCTGTGGTTCGCCATGATGCAAGAGCTGGTGCCGCGTGAAGTACTCGGGCGTGTGTCGTCGCTGGTCTACCTCTTCGCATTTTCCTTGGGACCCCTGGGCATCTTGTTCGCCGGCGTGGCGGCGTCGGCCCTCGGGATACGCCACGCTGTACTGGCGTGCGGGTTGATCTCGGGAATTATCTGCTTCGCGGTCGTAGCGGTGCCGGCCGTGCGCGATCCCGAGCGGGTTGAGGACTTCAACTCGGGCCTCGTGCTCGAGGGGAACGACGCCGCTACCGAGCCCGACGAGCGAGAGAGCACGCCGTAGCGCTGAAATGGCACAAATCGTTGAAGAGTAGGGTTCTGCGATAGTGAACGACACCGAACGGCGAAACGAGCTTATAAGTATTGTCAGCGGCGACGTCACCTTCGAGGGCGCGCACTCGCCCGAGGATCTGCACGACGAGTCCTTGCACGTACGGCCCCGCACGCCCCTAGCGGTAGCGCGACCGCACTCCAGCGCCGAGGTCGCCGAGTTGGTTCGCTGGGCCGGCCGCCACCAGATACCGGTTACGCCACGCGGCTCGGGCACGGGCCTCTCGGGGGGCGCTGTGCCGGTCAACGGGGGCCTGGTGATCTGCTTTGACCGGATGCGCGACGTTATCCGCGTCGACGCGGGCGACCACGTGGCAGTCGTCCAGGCCGGGATCACGCTGCGCGAACTCAACGAACAGCTCCTCGGCACGGGCCTGCACTATCCGGTCTACCCCGGTGAACTCTCGGGGTCGATCGGTGGCAACGTGAACACCAACGCCGGGGGCATGCGCGCGGTGCGCCACGGCGTCACACGTCACCACGTGCTCGGACTCGAGGTCGTATTGATGGACGGCACCGTCTTGAAGACCGGCGGCCCCGTCGTCAAGTCCTCTTCGGGCTACGACCTGACCCAGTTGATCATTGGCAGCGAGGGCACCTTGGCTCTGGTCACCGAGGTCACCCTCAAACTCTCCCCGGTCATGAGCTTCGCCGCGACAATGTTGGTGCCCTTTAGCGACCTGCGCTCCGTCACCAGCGTCGTGCCGACGTTAATTGCCTCGGGCCTGGCGCCGTCGATTCTCGAATATCTCGACGTGTTGACCATGGCCTCGCTGGAGCGGGGCACGGAGTTGAAACTCGGCGTCGACCCGACGATTCTCGAACAGACGGCCGCCTATCTCATCGTGGTGCTTGAGACGAGGACCGCCGAGCAGCTCGAGAACGACCTCGTCGCGGCGGCCGGTCTCGTCTCGGACGCCGGCGCGCTCGACGTCTACGTGCTCGAAGGCGCCGCGGCGACCCAACTCATCGAAGCGAGAGAGCGCGTCTTTTGGATGGCCAAGGCCGCTGGCGCGCACGAGATCCTCGACGTCGTGGTGCCGCGTTCGGCGGTACCGACGTTCCTCGAGCAGGTCGCCGATCTGGCCACGCACTACGGCGCGTTTGTGGCGGGTTGTGGTCACGTGGGCGACGGCAACGTGCACATGTCGGTCTTCCAACCCGACGAGGTTCGCCGGAACGAACTCTTGTTGGAACTCTTTCGCGCCGGCGTGAACCTGGGCGGTGCGATCTCCGGGGAACACGGTTTGGGCCTCGACAAGCGTGGGCCGTACTTGGCACTCGCGGACCCCGCGCTGGTGGAACTGCAGCGAAAGATCAAACACGTCTTTGATCCCTCGGGACTGCTCAATCCCTTTCGCCATCTCGATGAACGAGACGGCGACTAAGCCGGCGTCTCGGCCGTCGTCGAATCTTGTTCACCACTGGGGTCATCAGCGTCTCGACGTAGTCGGGCGTACGAACCCTGGCCTAAGGTGAGACCGATTGCGGGAGGCGACGGTGTCGGAATCGGCGGTAGAAGTCCGTGAAGTAGTCAAGCGATTCTCCGACAACGTCGTCGTCAACGGCGTCTCACTCGACATCCGTGCCGGTGAGTTCTTCACCATGTTGGGTCCTTCCGGTTCGGGTAAGACCACACTGTTGCGCATGATCGCGGGCTTCGAGACGCCCGACTCGGGCGCCATCTTTCTCCACGGCGTTGACGTCACGCACCGTTCAGCTCACCTGCGACCCGTCAATACCGTCTTTCAGGACTACGCGCTCTTTCCCCATATGGACGTGACCACCAACGTGGAGTACGGACTTCGCGTTCGACGCATTCCTCGCGCCGAGCGCCACGAGCGAGCTCAACGCGCGCTCGACATGGTGCAGCTTCAAGGACTCGGCCAACGCCGTCCCGCTCAACTCTCGGGCGGCCAGCGTCAACGGGTGGCACTGGCGCGCGCCATCATCAACGAGCCCGCGGTGCTCTTGCTCGACGAACCCTTAGGCGCGTTGGATCTCAAACTGCGCCAGGAGATGCAAGTTGAGTTGAAGGCCATTCAAAGAAGAGTCGGCATCACCTTTATCTACGTCACACACGATCAAGAAGAGGCGATGGCGATGAGCGATCGCGTCGCGATCATGAACAACGGCGTGATCGAACAAGTTGGCACCCCTCGCGACGTCTACGAGCACCCCTCGACGCCCTTCGTCGCTCGCTTCATCGGTACGTCCAACATCCTCGAGCGCAATGGACGGCGTTGGTCTCTTCGTCCCGAGCGACTCACCCTCTCCTCGATCGAGGACCCCGCGCCCGGACAAGAACACGCCACCGGCCAGATCCGCGACACGGTCTACTTAGGAATGATGACCCGCTTTATCGTGCGCCTTGAGAGCGGCGAAGACCTCGTCGTGGTACGCACGAACGACAAGGCCCGTGAGGACGCCCAGGGTCCGGCGACGGGCGATCACGTCCTCGTGTCGTGGCACGAAGGCGACGCCGTGGCGATGGATGACGCACTAATCTAGCCAGCGAGAGTTCATCTCATAAGGGGGGCATTATGTTTCGTCATCTTCGCAGAGGCGCTCGTGGGCGCTTCGCCATCGCGCTCGCCGCGCTGTCACTCTTAAGCCTGGGGGCCAGTGCCGTCTCCATTAGCGCGGGCGCGTCCTCGACGCTGACACCACCGACCGCGGGCATGACACCCCAGACGTCCATTGGTAAGGGTGAGGGCAAGCTCAGTCTCATCGCCTGGGAGGGGTACGCCCAGCCGCAGTGGGTGAAGCCCTTCGAGAGGTCGACGGGCTGTGTCGTCTCCACGAAGTACGCCGGCTCATCGGGTGAGATGGTGGCGTTGATGGCCGGAGGCGGCGGTGGACAGTACGACCTGGTGTCCGCTTCAGGCGACGCGGACCTTCGACTCATCTACGGCGGCGACGTAAAACCCGTCAACATGGCGCTGATCCCCTCGTGGAAGCAGTTGCGCCCGTTTCTTCAGTCCCCGGGCTTTAACACGATCAACGGCGTGCACTACGGGGTGAGCTTGCAGTTCGGACCGAACGTGTTGCTCTACTCCACCAAGACCTTCAAGACGGCCCCGACCTCGTGGAGCGTGATCTACAACAAGAAGTACAAGGGCGAGATCACGGTGCCGAACGACCCCATTCAGATCGCCGATGCCGCGCTCTACCTGTCGAAGTCCCAGCCGTCTCTGGGCATCACTGACCCCTATGAGCTGACCCAGACCCAGTTCAACGCGGCCATCGCGCTCTTGACCGCCCAGAAGCCGCTCATCGCCAAGTACTGGAGTTTGGCCAGCGACGAGATCACCCTCTTTTCGAGCGGTACGGCCGTCGTCGGTGCGGCGTGGCCCTACCAGACCTCGACCCTGCAGGCCTCCCACGTGGCCGTGAAAGAGACGATTCCCAAAGAGGGCGCGACGGGCTGGGCCGACTCGTGGCTTCTCGCCAAAGACGCGCCGGATCCCAACTGCGCCTACGACTGGATGAAGTGGATCACCACCCCCGAGGTCCAGGCCCAGCAGGCCGTCAGTTACGGCGAGACGCCGGATAACTCCTTGGCCTGTCCGTTGATGAACAAGATCCAGGCCGGCTCGTGCGCCGCGTACCACGCCAACGCGCCCGACTCGTACTTCAAGTCCATCAAGTTCTGGAAGACGCCGCTCTCGACGTGCGACAACGGCAAGAACGACTGTGTTCCCTACAGTGAGTGGACCAACGCGTGGGTCCAGATCGGAGGGTAGCCACCCTCGAACCAGCGAAGAGCTCTGGGACTCGTTCCCTGCGCTCGTCGTCGTTGGCCCAACGTTGGGGCACCGCGTTCTTGCTCGCGCCGCCCCTGCTGTGGTTCTTGGTGCTCTACGTCAGTTCACTGGTCTTGATGCTCGTCACGGCCTTTTGGAGCATCAACGGCTTCACCGGTAACGTCACCCACCAACTCACCAACGTCAACCTCCACCAGATCTCCTCGGGCGCCTACCCCTCGATCATCGAGCGCACCGTCATCTTGGCGGCATTGGTGACGCTGACCGACGCGATCATCGCCTTTCCCTTCGCCTACGTGATGGCGCGCGTGGCGACCCAGCGCGGACAGCGGCTCTTGTTGGTCGCGGTGCTCTTGCCGTTGTGGGCGAGCTACCTCGCCAAGATCTACGCCTGGATCTCAATCTTGGAAAAGGGCGGCGCGCTCAACTGGAGCTTCCAGCACCTCGGCCTCCCCTCGCCCAACCTCGGCTTCACCAACGGAGCGATGTGGCTGACCTTTAGCTACATCTGGCTGCCCTACATGATCGTGCCGCTCTTTGGCGCATTGGAGCGAATTCCCTCGTCGCTGTTGGACGCCTCGAGCGACTTAGGCGCGTCGAGTTGGTGGACCTTTCGCCACGTCATCTTGCCCCTCGCCTTGCCCGGACTGGTCGCGGGATCGATCTTCACCTTCTCCTTGACCCTCGGTGACTACGTGACACCGCTGTTGGTGGGGGGTGCCAACTCCACGTTGATCGGTAACGCGATCTACGACAATCTGCTGATCGGCGGCAACCTGCCCCTCGCCGCGGCGCTCGCCACCGTACCGATCGCCATCATGGTGGCCTACCTCTTGATCGCCAAACGCCTCGGCGCGTTCGAGGCGCTGTGAAACGCCGACTGCTCGCCCGAGGCGGACTGTGGCTGTGGGTCTGGGCCGTGCTGGTCTTTCTCTTCGGGCCAATCATCACCATCGTCATCTTCAGTTTCGACAAGTCCAATATCGAGACCTGGCCGATTCGAAACTGGACGCTCTCGTGGTACCAAGTGGCCTGGCACGACGACCAAGTGCGCCAGGCCTTCGTGTTGTCGATCAAGGCGGCCTGCGCCGCGACGGTGCTGGCGCTGCTGCTCGGCTCCCTCGCGGCCTTTGGGGTGCACCGCGCAAAATTCTTCGGCCGCGACACGATCTCGTTGCTGCTGGTGTTGCCGATCGCGTTGCCGGGCATCATCACCGGCGTGGCCCTGCACTCGACGTTTCAGTGGGCGGGCATCGATCTCTCGATCTGGACGATCATCATCGGCCACACGACCTTTTGCATCGTGGTCGTCTACAACAACGTCATCGCTCGGCTTCGACGAACCTCCTCCACGCTCTTTGAGGCGTCGGCCGATCTGGGCGCGTCGGCGCACCAGACGTTCCGCTTCGTGACGTTGCCCCTTATCGCGACCGCGCTGGTGTCGGGAGGGCTGTTGGCCTTCGCGCTCAGTTTTGATGAGGTGATCGTCACGACGTTCACCGCCGGTGCGCAGAATACGTTGCCGATTTGGATCTTCGGCGCCATTCGCCTCGGTCAACAGCTCCCCGAGGTCAACGTCGTGGTGACCGCCGTGGTGATCTTGATGTTCATTCCAATCGTCATCGCCGCACGGCTCACGGGGCGCGACACTTTCGCGGCGCCGAGGTCACGGCGACCAACTGAGCTAGCCGTTACCGAGTGAGTTCTGCGCTAGTTGGAGCTGTTGGTTCATCGCGTTGACGTCTTTTTGATAGAGCGCCAAGTCCCCATCCGTCAGGGCCTTTTGTGCGTTGGTGTAGTCGGCCGAGGCCTGTTGGAGATAGGAGTCCACGCTGGCACTAGTGGTGGGAGGGGTCGTGCCGTTGCCCTTCCCCTTGCCCTTGGAGCCGGAGAGACCACTGACGTTCGCGCCGAGCACGTCCGAGAGCGCGCCGGCCAAGGTTGGCTCGATGCCGACGTCTTGATTAAAGACCGCGATCACGTAGCGCAGCTGGGGCATCGGGTTCGAGGTGCTGGTGACGTAGAGCGGACGGATATAGAGCACGCTGGAATCGAGTGGCACCGTCAGGTTGTTGCCCAGGATGACTTCCGAGCCGTGCTGGTCGAGCAGAGTGATGTTGGAGCTGACCTTGGAGTTCTGTTGAATCTCGGAGTCGGCCTGCAGCGGTCCGGTGACGGTCGTGCCGCGGGTCGTCTCGTAGACGCTCAATTGCCCGTAGTCGTCGGGGTCACTGGTGGCGACCATGAAAGCCGTCAGGCTCTGGACCGTCGAGGAGTTGCCGGCCGGCACGTAGTCAATCGTTTCGAGCAACTGCTGGTGGTTGGCGTTGGGCAGGGAGCCGACCTGATAAATAGGGCTCATTGGCGAGAGCGAGGTGGAGACGACGTTGCCCGCTGAATCGACCACGGCCGTGCGCGCGAGTGCCTCGGTGGGCGACCCTGCACCGGTGGTGGGTGAGACCTCCCAGCGGTCCGACGCGGTGTAAAAGGAGCTGGGCGAGGTGATGTGGTAGCGCCCCAGCGTCGCCGCCTGGACCGAGAAGAGGTCCGAGGGGTAGCGCAGGTGCGAGCGAATCGTCGAGGGCATCGCGCTGAGGGGCTGGAACATCGAGGGGAAGGCCGAGCGGTAGGCCTTCAAAATGGGGTCGTTGGGGTCGTTGGCGTAGAACTTCATCGAACCGGTGTAGGCGTTGATCACGACCTTGACCGAGTTGCGCGCGTAGTTAAAGCTGCCGGGCAGTCCACCCATGTTGATGCCCAGCTGCGAGGCGTTCTCGCTGTAGGGGTAGTCGCTCGAGGTCGTGTAGCCGTCCAAGACGTACTGCACCTGGCCGTTGGCGATGACGGCGTAGGGCTGGGAGTCAAAGGAGAGGAAGGGTGCGGCCTTTTGGGCCATCTGACGTACGTCGCGAACGAAGAGCACGCGGCTCTTCGAATCGATCCGGTTCGAAATGAGGAAGTTGAAGTCCCCGAGTCGCAGCGCGAGCGCCAGGCGAGAAAAGATGTTCCCCACCGCGACGCCCCCGGTGCTCGAGTAGTGCGATTCGACCGGCGTGCCCGCGTTCGCGCCCGAGTTCACCTGGTAGTCGAGTTCGGGCTGCTTGGAGTTCGCCACCACCCATCCGGGGTCGTTGATGCCAAAGTAGATGTCGGGCTCGGTCAACATCGGCATGCCGTTGGTCGAAACCGGTGGCACATTAGAGACGACGAATTTGGGGTTACCCGTCGAGGCGTCCACGTCATTCGCCGCCACGACTGCCGCGCCGAGGCCGTGCGTGTACGTCAGGTGCTGGTTGACCCAGCTCTGAGACGGCAAACCGGCGGGGTTGAGCTGGCGCGCGCCGATCAACACCGGGGTCAGCTTGCCGTTGATGTAGTAACGGTCCACCCCCAGCGTGGTATAGGTGTAGTAGGAGCGTATTGACTGACGTCGGGTCACCGTCTCTAGGGCAATCGTGTTCGCCGGGTCCCAGAGTCGGATGTTGTTCAAAGTCGGCTCATCGGCCTTAATCTGAGACTCGCTTATCGACGTCGAGCCAGCGAAGGTGTGGTACTGCACGCTTTTTAGGCCAAAGGCCGCGCGGGTCGCGGCGATATTGCGCTGGATATATGGGGCCTCCAAGGACTGTTGGTTGGGGCTGACCTTCAAGGCCTGGAGGAACGTCGGATAGAGCACGCCGATGACGAGCGCCACGAAGGCCCACAGCCCGACCGCCACCACCGGCAGCGACCAACCCCTCGAGCGAACGTTGTACAACAGGATCGCCGCGGCGGCGAGCGACAGGTAGAACAGTATGGTCAGCGCCGGCATGCGGGCGTGGATGTCGGTGTAACTCGCGCCCTGGGCGTAGCCGTTGGTGGAGTTCACCAGCTCCCACTTGGCCAGCAGATACCCAGCCGCCTTCATCAACGCGATCGCCGCACCGATCACCGAGAGGTGGGCCTTTACCCTCGGCGACACCCTCGGGGTGACGCGGGTCGTGCGAATGCCGCCGTTCAAAAAGTGAAAGCCGGTCGTGACGATCAGCGCCAGGATCAAGATGACGAGGAACCAGGTCACGACGAATGAGACGAAGGGCAACGTGAAGACGTAAAAGCCCAGGTCCTTGTGAAAGACCGGGTCCTTTATGTGAAACAGCTGCGCGTGAGAGAACAGGAGATACTTCTGCCACTGGCCCGTCGCGTTGAGCCCGGCGATGATGCCCATGACCAGCGCGATCGCCGCGTAGACGCGCTTGGCGTAGGGGCGTACGACGTTTTGAAAACGTCGCACGACCTCGTCTTCGGGGTCAAAGGAGAGGTCGCGCGCTCCGAATCGATCGGTGAGCAAGAGGTTGCCCCACATGATGAAAAAGAAGATGGCGCCGAAGGTGAAACCGAGTCCCACCTTTACGAAGAACAGGGTGGAAAAGACGCTGGAGAGCCCCACCGAGGAGAACCACATCTGGTCGGTCCACAGCACCGCCAGGTTGCGTAACGAGAGAAATCCGACCAGGAGCACGACGAAGGCCAGTCCAAACCAGAATCGCCGCGAGAGGCGGCCGATTCGGCGGGGACGCCGGGGGACGTCGGTGGGACTACGCACGGATTGAGCCTACGACTTTCTTACACGGGTACGACGGTGCAGGCACATCCCGCGTGCAGCGGTGGGTAGGGCGATCCACTGGGAAAGTTCTCGCCGGCGATGCGCTCGGCGCTCGAGGCGTCGCGCGCGCACGCGTCGCACGGCGCGTCGTTGGGCGCGGCGACAAAGCGAATAAGGCGTCCCTGGGCGGCCGTGACGACACCGAGGTGAAAGGCCCGCCTGGCGGCGTCGGTGCAGAGTCGCTCGACGCGAGCGCCGCGCCACTCGCGATAGGCCGCGTTCGCACGTTCGGTGCCTTCGCCGCTGCCGTCGGCCAAGATGCGCTTGCGCAGCGCCAGCACGACGGTCACCGCGAGGTCCGCCGCGCACTCATCGAGCGCCGCCTTGGACAAGGGGGCTCCCGCGACACCGCCTTCGTCCTTGGCGAACTGCTCACCGGCGCTTGCCGCATGGGCCAACGCCTCGTAGGCCGACTCGGCGTAGCGAGCCCGCTGGGTGTGTTCGTCTTCTAACTCGGTCGTGATCATGGCCTTCACGTCGCGCAGACGTTCGAGCATGATGTTCTGGTCGTCTTGTAGCGCTCGCTTCACGCGCCGGGTCAACACGGTGAGTGATTCTTCGAGCGCTTGGTCCCGGCGATGAAAGAGCTCGCCGACGGGCGTCTGGAGTTTGTGCGCGGGGGCCTTGCGCGGCGTGTGGGCCGACGCACCGCGCTCTTCAAGCGTCGCCTTTCGCAGCCGGGCAAAGATCTCGTTGACGACGTCGGTGCCCGAAGGATCGTCCTCGAGTAGCACTTCGCCCACCGGCGCGGCCCCCTTGGCGGCGCGGCGCCCCCGAGTCTTTGGAGCGTTGGGATCGGGCGGCGCATCCGGCGCACTCTCGGGAACTTCGCGTAGCGGCGTGCCGGCGAGCAACTCTTCTTCGCTCGGTTCAGGCGCGTTGGAGTGCTGTCGCAGCGCTTCGAGAGCGCTGGCGCGCGCGGATTCGTCGGATGAGTCAATTCCCAAAACCACGTCGTCTACCTGTTGGCGCACCGAGGAGACGAACGAGCCCAACGTGTCGCGCGCCGCACGGAGTTGCTCAATCTGAAGTTGCAGAGCCTTGCGCTTTACGGCGAGGTCGTTCAAGACGGTTCGGCGCGCTTCGTTCGACTGCTCGACGATGGCGCGCCCCTGCTCTCTCGCTCGATCGATGAGTGCCTCGCCATTGACCTTGGCCGAATCGATCAGCCGTTCAGCGGCCAGGCGGGCCTCGTGATCGATCTGCAGGGCCGTGTTCTCGGCCTCGGTGATCAAGGCCGTCGCGCGCTCTTGGGCTTCAATGAGGTGCCCGGCGCTGCGCTGTTGACTCTCGGTGAAGACTTGGGCGCTGCGCTCTTGTGCTTCGGCGGTGACGCGACCGGCCTCTTCGTGGGCGGAGCGAAGTATGGCGGCGCTCTGTGAGCCCAAAGCGCCGGCCAACGTCGCCTCGTCCAGGACGGGGTTGGCGACGCGTCGCTGAGATTCGCTCAGCTGTTCTTGAAGTTCTCGGATGCGGTGCTCGAGGTGGCCCATCTCTCGCGCCACCGCCTCGAGGTGAAGGCGAACCTCATTGGGATCCACCCCTCCCTTGCGAAGCGTCGTGAAGTTGGCCCGCGCAATTTCGGACGACGACTGGCGCGTCGAAGAAAGTGATCGCCGGTCGTCCATTCCTTACAGACTACGGCGTAGCGCGCCAGTATCTGGGGTTACGAGGGGCGTGGTGAGGGGCTGGGGGGCCACGCCGCCGAGCCGGCGCAGGTCGCGCAGCGCTTGACTCAGTGTCGTCACGCCAAGGATCTTGAGTCCGGGTGAGGCCGCGGCGCGAGCCGTTGCCACCTCCACTTCGGGCACGATGAAGTAGGACGCTCCCGCACGTTGCACCGCGACCGTCTTTTCCGCCACGCCGCCCACGTCGCCCACGTCGCCCTTCACGTCGATGGTGCCGGTGGCCGCGACCACGTGATGGCCCGTCAGCGATCCGCTACTCAGCTCGTTGATGAGCGACAAGGTCATGGCCAGTCCGGCCGACGGTCCGCCGATGTTGGCGGTATCGATGGACACCGTCGCGGGCAGTCGGTAGCTGAATCCGTCTTCGCCCGATACGCCCAACCACGAGCGAGGTCTGCCCGTCAAACCCGTACAGCCCGACACCCCGACCGAACTCGGCACGGCGGCCGTTTTCACGCTCAGGTCCTGCACCGGACCCCACGACAACGTCCCGGCGTCGGAGATCTTCACCCGCTCGATTTGAAGTCGCACACTCGTTCCCGGCGCCAGATCGTGGACGTCGCCAATGAGCTCACACGTCGAGCGCACGGGCGTGGCGTTGACGGCCACGATCTCGTCGCCCACGTGCACGCCCGCCGAGCGGGCCGGCGACGGCGACACCACGCCGTTGACGATCGAGCCGGTTCGCGTGGCGGGCACGGTCCAGCCCAAGGTTCGAAAGGCCGTCACTTCCGCGGCCTGCTTGGCGTCACGCATTTCGAGAAACCCCTGCGCGCCGAGTTCGTCATTGGGTATTCCCGGATCCACGAGCGCCGCGGCGGGAACGAACTGCACGTGGGATTGAAAGTGCATCGTCAACCACTGCCAGGCGCTCAGCGACTGCAGATAGACGTCGGCCAGCATGATCGTGTCGTGACGGGGATTCGTGGCGACGCCGTGGATCTTCACGAGCGGCGCCACCGGCGTCGCGTTGCCCGGGGTGAGCGCGTACTCCGAGATGTTCCACGCGTGCAGACCGAGTACCAGGGCGATAATGATTGCGGCGCTCACGAGTACGGCCCCGAATCGACGCCCGCCCGGTTTTGGTGGTGGAATGGGATCGTGCAAAGTGATGACGCAACGCTAGTTGAACCCTTGGAGAATGAACTCCTGCGCGCGAGTTACGCCCTGGGCGATGGCGGCGAGGCACTGTTGATGACGCACTTTAACTCCTCGAATGTTCGTCATCGCGTGCTGGCCCTGCGCGGTCTGGTGCGCCAATCGCTCGTCGACCCTGAACTGTGGCACCGGGCACTCGGCGACGACGACGTGGAGATTCGCCGAGAAGCGCTCCAACAGCTCGCCCACGCGGGCATCGAGAACGACTCGGTGCTCGATGACGTCGTGCGCTTGCTGCAGGACAACGACGCCCTCGTCGTCGACGGCGCGGCCTTCGCGTTGGGAGAGCATCTGTACGTGGGCGCCGTCGATGAACTCTGCGATGTCGCGACGAACCACGAGGACGCACGATGTCGAGAGTCGGCCGTGGCGTCGCTCGGCGCGATCGGTGACGACCGTGCTCGAGCGGTGATCATCGACGCATTAAAGGACAAGCCGGCGGTTCGCCGTCGCGCCATCGTGGCCCTTTCCAACTTTGAGGGACCTGACGTCGAAGCCGCTCTCGACGAGGCTCGCGACGACCGCGACTGGCAAGTTCGTGCGGCCGTGACCCAGCTACGCAGTAGCGATCACTAACGATCCGCGCTTCGAAAGAGCGCGTGCAGCGAAGCCATCTCCTCGAGACAGGCCTGCAGACCGTGAATGACGACTAGGTCTGATTGACTCGCAACGTTCACCTCGACCCCGGTGCTGATCGCGACCAGCTCGTCCAGGTCTCGCAGATTGGCGTGTCCGCCAACCAGGGTCATGCCTCGTGCGCTGACGTCCTGGGAGAGGTCGGGCGCGGTGTCGCCGAGACACTCTTGGATCATGCGAATCGTCGAGTTGAGCACGTCGCGCGCGGCCGCGTTCACCAACTCGGCGCTGACTTCGACCTGCATCAACTCACCTCGATCAACACTTCGCGCCAGCACGACTTCTGAGAGTCCGGCCGTTCGTCCAAGGGCTGAGGACAGCGTGCACTTGAGCATCTCGACGATCGGCGGCGCGACCACCACGCCCAGGTTGAGTCGTAGCAAGGTCGCGATGGCCGCGTCGACGTCGTTGCCGCCGAGGCGCCTTGCGCCGCCAGTGACGATGCCGCCCAACGAGATGATGGCCGCCTCCGACGCGCCCGCACCAAGCAGCGTCACCGCCGAGCCCACGGGGTCTTGCACCGGCAGTCCCAAGCCGATCGCCGCCGCCAACGGCGCCTCGACCAAACTGACTTCTCGTGCGCCGGCCTGGATGGCGGCTTGGCGCAACGCACGGCGTTCGATGGCCGTCGCGAGTGACGGCACGCTCATCACCACACGAGCTCGACTGAGTTTGGACACGCCCGCCCGGTCAAAGAGCGCTTCGATGAGTCGCGCGGTCACGTCGAAGTCGACGGTGGCGCCTTGGGCGAACGGCCGAAAGACCACCACGTGTCGCGACGTGCGCCCGACCAGTTCGAGCGCACCGTGTCCGAGCTCCACCACGACCCCAGAGTTGGTGTCTATGGCGACCATCGTGGGTTCATCGAAGAGCACGCCGCGCTGACTGGTCGCTAGTCGCGTGTGTGAGGTTCCAATGTCGAGAGCGACGTCTACAGCCATGACTAGCGATGTTAGGGCGACGGCATTAAGAACCCTTTCGTTACTAGCCTTTACTCCGTGGCTGGATGGGATTTTTCGAGATGGCGCAGACCTGGTCGTCGCGCGAGACCGCCCGTAGAAGGCCGCGCCTGGGTCCACCCGAGCGAGCTGCCGAGCTTTGAGGCGCTCGCGACCACTACGAGCGTACGGGCCCGGTCCATCAGCCCACGGGTCATCGCCGGACTGATGGCCGTGTTGTTGGTCGTGGGCGGGGTCGTGTTGATCGTCAATCGCGGCGCAGGGACGCCCAACGGCAACTTGCCCGCGCACTTGGCCTCCACGCTCTCCGCGTTGCCAGCCTCGAGCCGCGTCGCCGCCGCCCACACGGTCGACCTGACCATCTCCTCGCCCGGTCACGTCGTGCACGTCGCGGCACTGGTGTTACCGCACAATCTGGCGGTGACCACCACCGCCATCCCCGTCAACGCACTCATCAGTGGCTGGACCGCCACCAAGGAAGACTTTCCGGTCACGCTCGTGGGGCGCGACAACGTCATGGGCTTTTCCATCGTGCGCCTCAGCGTGCCGGTGACCGCGTTGAAACTCGACCCGATGCCCTCGAGCACCTCGGTCACTGCCGTGGCGCCGATACTCTCGGGAACCTCCCCCACACCCGAGTACGACTGGTCCCAGACCACACTCGGTGATCCAACGAATAGTGCCGCGGGGGTCGTGCGTTACCTCGCCACGAAGTCCGATACCTCGCTCAGTGGCTACGTCGATGCCATCGCGGTCGACGCCAAGGGCTACGTCGTGGCCGTGCTCTCCTCGCGTCACCAGTGGTACGCGGCGCGCTTCGTCGCTCAAGTCGCCGAGGTCGTCGCGACCGGACGGGGCTGTCACGCGCAACTGGGCATCACGGGCAAGAACGAACAAGGCGGCGGTGTGCTCGTCACCCACGTCGTGCCTTACAGTGCCGCCGCCCACGCCAACGTCATCGTCGGCGACGTCATCACCGACTGGAACGGCGCCGACCTCAACACCTGGGACCAGTTGGTGTCGACGTTGTACCTCACCCCGGCCTACACCTCGGCGAAACTGACCTTCGACTGGAAGACCACGGTGCACCACGCGAATGTCACGCTGGGCTGTCCCTCTAAGTTGGTGCAGTGACGGTCAATCCCTTCGGCGACATGTTCGGCGACATCTTTTCGATGCTGAGCCAACAAGGTCCCGACGCCTGGTACACCACGGCCAGCCAACTGGCGCTCAACATTGCCCGGGGCGAGGACGGCGATCCCAACCCGCTGCCCATCGAACGCCAACGCCTGGAAGAGTTGGCGCCCCTCGTCGGGCGACACGTCGACGCCCTCTTTGGCGTCTCGCGCGAGCCCTCGATCGTGGCCGTTAATCGCTCCGCGTTGACCAGCGCGGCGCTCGAACAGTGGCGTCCCTTGATGGCACCGATGGTCGTCACGTCGCCCCCCACGAACGAAGAGCCCGACGTCACCGGCACCCAGTTGATGGCCCAGATCGCCTCGACCATTGGACCGCTCTTCACCGGCTTTCAGATGGGCTCGGTCGCCGGACACTTCTCGGCGCGCGCGTGGAGCTTGGCGGTACTGCCGCTGCCGCGCGTTGACGAGCAGCGACTGCTCGTGGTGAACAACCTGGCGACCTTCGCCAACGAGTGGTCGCTCGAGCACGACGAGGTCTACGTCTTCGCGCTCGCCCAAGAGTTCGTGGCCTCACTGGTCTTGACCCAGCCGGGTACCGGCGACGCGTTGCGCGCGTTACTCATCGACACCGTCAACGAAGCCAACGCCGTCCAGGGTGATCTGATGGGCCGACTGCAGACCATGATGGAAAGCGGCGACATCAACGAGATGATGAACGACCCCGCGTCGTTGCTCGACGGCATCAATGTGCCCGAGGAGAGTGACGCGACGCGCGCCATCAACGCCGCCACCAGCGTGCTGCTGGCCTTCTTCTGTTTCGCCGCTCAGGACATCACCGAAAGGCTCTTAGGGCCCCGACCGGCGCTCGCCGAGGCTTACGCGCGCCACCGTCGAAGCGACGCGCGAGGTGAGGACGCCGCCGCCGCGTTGTTTGGCATTGCGACCCAGGGCCCGCACCACGATGCGGCCACGGCCTTTGTCGCGACGCTGGTCGCCGAGCACTCACTCAGTGTCTTTGGCGCCCTGTTGCGGGTGGACGGACTGCCGAGCGCGAGCGAACTCTACGATCCAGCCGCGTGGTACGAGCGGGTGACGAACTCGCCGCTCGCCTAAGACTCTTCGTCGTAGCCGAGATTCCACTCAACGAGCAGGTTCTCGCGTTCGCCGTCGCGATTGACGCGCTCGCGGTTTCGGCGAAACTGTGGGTCGTGCGGCGGCAAGAAACGTAGGCGCGCGTCCACGCGATCGACGAAGGCCTGGATCTGCTCCTCGTCGCCAAAGACCATGCGGCACTCCCAGTGTGGAGCCACCGGTCCGAGGTAGATGACCTGGACGTGACCGACCGGATCGACGACCTCGGTGACTTCACTGGTCGGGACCTGGCTCACGATTCTCCTTAGAAAAACACGTACTTTGGTCATTCTACTGGACCGCGCGAAAGTATCTCTAAGACGCCTCTAAGTGGTAACCGGTTCCAGCGGACATTAATTAAACGTAACGAAGAGTGACCACAAGAGTCGCTACTGTGAGAGTAGAAGTAGGGGAGGAGGTGGTTATGGGTACAGAGTGGATGGCCGATGGACTGTGTCGCGAGTACTCACCCGAGACCTTCTTTCCCCGTGACGGCATGGGCGTCATCGTGGCCCAGCGCATCTGCGCCGAGTGCCCGGTCGCCGGCAAGTGCCTCGTCTACGCGCTCGATAATCACATCGATCACGGGGTCTGGGGCGGCAAGAGCGAGCGCGAACGGCGCCGGCTGTTGCGCGAACGGCGCCGCCTGCGTCTGATGTACCGCGACGCTGGCTAAGTAGCACCTTGTTTGAGTGCGTCGTCAATATCTCCGAGGGATGGCGCCTCGACGTTCTCGACCAACTGAGCCAAGTCTGCGGAGAGTCGCTGCGCGACCGACACGCCGACGCCGCGCACGCGCGCAGCGTCTTTACCTTGATTCACGATCACGACGAGCTGCTCAGTGACGTGCACGCCCTCATCGAGAAGGCGCTGGCGCTCATAGACCTTCGCGGCCAGTGGGGCGTGCACCCGCGCTTGGGCGTGGTGGACGTGGTGCCCTACGTGGCGCTCGAGGACTGGCGAGCGGACGAGGCGCTGGGGATGCGCAACGAGACCGCGATCTGGCTGGGCCGCGACTTAGAGGTTCCGGTCTTTCTCTATGGACCGATGCGCGATGGTTCGATCCGCACCTTGCCCGAAGTGCGCCAACACGCTTTTAGCGCCCTGGCGCCCGACTTTGGCCCGAGCGAGCCGAGTGCGGAGAGCGGCGCGGTCGCCGTGGGGGCCCGAGGGGTGCTGGTGGCCTGGAATATCTGGGTCAACGGGATCTCTCTCGAGGAGGGCAAACGTGTCGCGAAGGAAATTCGAAGCCGCGAAGTGCGAGCGCTGGCCTTTCCCATCAAAGAGTCCGTGCAGATCAGTTGCAACCTGATCGAGCCGTTCACGCTGGGACCGGCGCCCGTCTACGACCAGGTGAGGAACTTGCTCAGTGGGGGCGAGATCGAGCGCTGTGAACTGGTGGGCCTGATCCCCGAAGAGGTCCTTAGCGCAACGGACCGTTCGCGCTGGGAAGAACTTGGGCTCAGCCTCGACAGCACCATCGAAGCTCGCCTGGCGTAGGCGTCTAGCCGACCTGCGAGCGACGTTCGATGGCTCGGGCCCGACGCAGGCGGCGCCGTTCGCGCTCACTCATGCCGCCCCAGATGCCGAACTTCTCGCCGTTATCGAGCGCGTACTCGAGGCAGTCCTCACGCACCACGCAGCCGCGACAGACCTCTTTGGCTTCGCGCGTCGACGCGCCCCGCTCGGGAAAAAACAGGTCGGGATCGACGCCCATGCAGTTCGCACGGGCCTGCCAGCCACGATCTTCCATCCCGCTTAAGAGTTCGACGATTTCCACGTTGTAGTCCTCCCCTCAACGGTGATTGCCACCGTTGTAATTACAACGGTGTCATTGTTATGGGGTTTGGGCCAAAATGCAAATGGAATTTTCGAACTACCTGGTCAAGGCTGTTTTGGACTAACTCGCCCGACGGTGTTTGACGAAGTCATCGAGGGCGTAGACCCCGAGGTCGTCCACGTCGATGTAGAACAGCCGTCCCCCGTTGACCCGGGCGATCTGTTCCACGAAGGGGAACTGACTTCGTTCGATGTCGAGCGCGAAGGTGTTGATGGTGATGCCAGCGTTGGTGCAGCGCAGCACTTCGGCCATGGTCTTATCGAGCGTTTCGCGTACCGGCGGCCAGGCGAAGAAGGGCTCGCCCGAAGACGTCAAGTGCGCCGTGGGCTCGCCGTCGGTGACCACCACCACCTGGCGCTCGCCGCGCTCGTTTCGCAAGAGATGGCGAGAGAGGGCCAGGGCGTGTTGAAGGTTCGTGCCGTAGTTGTAGTCGATTGTCAACGCCGGCACGTCGTCGATCTTGAGCTCCTGAGCCCGCTCGCCAAAGCCCACCACCGCCACGAAGTCGCGCGGGAACTGCGAGCGAATCAGTTGGGTCAGCGCGAGGACCATCTTCTTCGCCGGCATGAGTTTCCCGCGCATGGCCATCGAGAGAGAGAGGTCGATGGCGATCACCGTCGCGCTGCTGCGCGTCGCTTCGTACTCTTCGACTTCGAAGTCGTCGGGGTGGAGGCGGATCGGCGTGCCCGGACCCTGGCGCAACAACGCGTTGCGCAGGGTCTTGGGCAGATGCAGCGAGAAGGCCTCGCCCGGCTCCCAGGGCTTGGAGGTCTCTTCGCGGTCTCCCCCTCGCGCGAGCGCCGCGACGCGGTGCGCGCCCGTGGGCGGCGAGTCACGAAGTTTCTGAAAGATGTCCTTCAAGGCGAGCTGGCCGATCTTACGAATCCCCTTGGCGCTCAGGTGGAGACGACTGCCCTTACGGTCGATGAATCCTTGATCTTTCAGTCCCTGCAGGGCCTTTTGGAGACGTTGCACGTGTCGCGCGGCGTCGTCCCCTAAGTTCCTACGAATGGCCTCCACGTCCACCTCGGGCAGGCCCTGGGCGACGTGGCTCTGGCCGAGAAAGTCCTCGATTCCCTTCAGCTGACCCAACTGCTCGGCGACCGAGGCCGCCTGGGCAAAAGAAGATCCCTCCTGGCCGCGCATCCGGTGGGCCCGGCTCCAATCGAGGTCTGGCGTCGCCTGACGCAGATTGGAGACCAGTCGGTTCATGGAGAAGTTGAGCTCCATGTTCTGCATCATCTGGTCGAACAGCGCGCGTAGTTCGCCTTGTTGCTCCGAAGAGAGTGAGTTGAACATCGCCTCGGCCGCGGCGGCGCGCTCGGCCATCGCACGAATCACGTCCTCGAGGTTCTCCGCACCCGGAAAGTAGTCGCCGAACTTCTCCATGAAGTCCTGGAACGTGGGATCGAGCTCTTCGCCGCGACGATCCTGTTCAATCATGGTCGAGAGGGCGTCCATCATCTCGCGCATGCGCGCGAGCTCTTCGGGGTCGGGGCGGCCCATGAACTCCTTGCTCGTCTCAAAGTAGGTATCGAGCACGTCGCGCTCGAGTTCGCTCAACAGCTCTTCGAACTCCTCACGGGCCTTGGATGAGACGAACTCGTACTCTCGATACTCACCCAGCCGATCTGCGAGTCGATCGCTCATGAGATCACGCTGCATCTTCTTTTGATCGACGAGGTCGCGCGTCACCTCTTGGCGACGCTGGTCGCTGGAGGCGTCGGCCTCGCTCAACAACTCGTCGAGTTCGTTCGACTCGATGGCTTCGATCTCTTCGAGCCAGTCGCGGTAGCGCTGCATCTCCCCGTCGGGGTCGGCCTGTTGTTCAAGTTCGCGCCGCTGTCGACGGGTCCGTTCGAGGATCTCTCTTAGCCCCTCGACACGCTCGCCGCTCTCGGTGGTGAATCCTTCGCGCAGCAACCGGTCCATCGCTTCATCGAGGTCGCCGCTCTCGAGAAAGTCATCGGCCAGGTGCGCGAGCATCTCCTCGACGTCGTTCTCGTCGAAGTCATCGCCCTCGCCGAATCGACGAAACCCGTAGCGAACCGGCACTACCGATTCCTCGAGCGGTAGAGCGCTCGGGCCCCCGAGGCGTCTTTGGCGAGACGCTTGGTGAGATAGAGACCTTCGAGAATGAACTCCACGGCGGCGGCCTTTTCTCCGGCACTGGCCCCCGGTCCGGCCACGCGCTCGACGGGCTCTTCGAGGGCCGGCATAGCGCTCAGTACCACCAGGTAGTCCCCGTCGGGCAGGTCGTCCCCGGTGTGCACGATGACTTCAGCGTTGAAGGCCTCGACGATCTCGGGCGCTTCTTCTAAGAGCACGTGCTCACTGAAGCACTGGCGAATCGCCAGAGAGACCAGCGCGGCGATGACCTGATCGGTGTCGGCGTCGTCCATCGTGTCGAACTCGATCTTGCCCTGGGTGGACTGGACCAGCGCGCTCAGGTCACTCACGCGCGGCACGACCATGTCGTCGTGCGTGCGCAGCGTACGTCGAAGCGCGTTCGCCACGACCGTCTCGTAGTTCGCGATCGAGAGTCGGACCGAGACCCCCGAGCTCTGAGAGATGACGTGGCTGCGACGAGCCACGTGGCTGACGCGCGCGACGATGTCGTCGATGAACCACGGCACCTTGATCGGCACCGGCGCCGTCGGCAGTTTCGCCTCTTGGTGCATGATGGCAATTTCCGTGGTCACTTCGAAGGGATAGTGGGTGCGAATCTGGGAGCCGAAGCGGTCCTTCAGTGGCGTGATCAGCCGTCCGCGGTTGGTGTAGTCCTCGGGATTGGCCGTAGCCACGACCAACACGTCGAGCTCGAGACGTACCAAGTGACCCCTGATCTGCACGTCGCGCTCTTCGAGCACGTTCAAGAGTCCCACTTGGATCCGCTCCGAGAGATCCGGTAACTCGTTGATCGCAAAGATGCCCCGATTGGACTTGGGCACGAGGCCGTAACTGAGCGCTTTGGGATCATCGAGGTAGAGCCCTCCGGCCACCTTGATGGGGTCCACTTCGCCGATGAGATCGGCCATGGAAGTGTCGGGCGAAGCCAACTTTTCGGCGAAGCGCCGACTTCGATGGACCCAACTCACGGGCGTCTTGTCGCCCCTCGCGCGCACGAGATCAATGGCGAAGGCCGAGATGGGGTTGAAGGGATCGTCGCGCACGTCAGAGCCCGCGACGATGGGGAGCCACTCGTCGAGCAGCTCCACCAACGAGCGAATGATCCGCGACTTGGCCTGGCCGCGCTCGCCCAGCAAAATGATGTCGTGGCCGGCCAGCAACGCCGTTTCGAGTTGGGGCAAGACGGTGTCCTCGAAACCGAGCACCGACGACGTGAGGGCGATTCCCTCGGCCAGGCGACTCTCCAGATTTCGACGAATCTCTTCACGGACGGATCGTGACTGGTAGCCCGACGCGCGCAGGCTGCCCAGTGTCGTCGGAAGGGTCGAGGGGGGAATTGGGGTGCTCATAGAAGCACATTAGAGGCTGGGGTGTCACTATTGGTCCCCGGGTCGCGAGACAGAATCGCGGGAGCGGTGGCATCGCTCACCAAGGACCGTGAGGAGACCGGTCTTAGACTCGCTACGTGAGCGAGCCCGCACTTCCCGTTACGCGCTCGGTTTCTATCGACGTGGCCGCGTCGCCAGAACAGCTGTGGAGTTACGTGAGCGATCCTTCGATACCGGCGCGATTTTCTTCCGAGTTGGTGGAAGCCAAATTTGTCGATGGCTCAACGGCCGCGGTCGGTGCGGTAATTGAAGGGCGTAATGCCCGAAGCGGCTTCGAGTGGTCGACGCTGTCGACCGTGGTGATGTGCGATGAGCCCCGGCTCTTTCGATGGGTGGTGGGCGACGCCGCAGAGCCCACGGCCACCTGGTCCTTCGAGGTCATTCCCGACGGTCACGCGGCGGTCTTGGTACATACCGTGACGCTCCACGCCAACAAGCCACCGCTCTCTCGAGCTATCGAACAAGACCCCGATCGAGCCCACGACATCGTGGACGCGAGGATCGCAGAACTGTTGGTGAGTATGGAGTCGACGATCGCGGGAATAGCTGCCCTAGCCGTGGAGATTCGTACCGACTGAGGCACGGCGCATGGTGCGAGGCGTCCAGGCAAGTGGCCAAGGCGAAGAGAGCCCACGTCAGCATCTACGCTCAAGACATGACCCGCGCCGCCAAGATCCTCACCGTCTCGGATTCAGTGTCCGCGGGACAAAGTGAGGATCAAACCGGTCCTCGCCTCGCCTCTCGTCTCGAAGAGGCCGGCTACCAAGTGGTCGAACGGCGCGTCGTGTCCGACGGGATCGAGTCCGTCGCCTCCGCCCTTCGCGAACTCTCGACCGACTTCGCTGGAGTGATCGTTACCACCGGCGGCACAGGTTTCTCCCCGCGCGATCTCACCCCCGAAGCGACGCTCCTGGTGCTCGATCGAGAGGCGCCGGGCTTTGGCGAAGTGATGCGCGCCACCCACGTCCTCGGTCCACTATCTCGAGGGAGGTCGGGCATCGCGGGCCAGAGCTTGATAGTGAACACGCCGGGTTCGCCCACCGGAGCGCTCGAGAGTCTCGAGGCGGTGCTGGACCTGTTAGACCACGCCCTCGCCACCTTGCACGGCGAGGTGGGCCATCATCATCCGCCCGAGATCGGCGGCAGTACCGCGACTTCGTCGTCGGGTCCGACCTGATCGAGCGGATCGGCAGCGTTGCCATTCAGCCAAATCTGGCTCACGGCCAGAATCCGTTCGAAGTCGGTGCCGTAGCGCTTGACCGCACCTTCCAAGACGACGCCGACCGTGTTGCCATCAACGACGTCGTGGCTCACGCCGGCCGCTTCGCGAGCGGGACCTAGGAGGAGGAGTTTCGTCACGGGCGTCGCCGTGCTCGCGACGTATGGTCCGTACGGATCACGTTGACGTGGCGCACAGTTGACTCGCGTCCAGGATCATCGCACGCACAGTGTCACCGGACGACAAGTCGGCGCCTTCGGGCACCATCGCCAGGGCATTGGCTTCAGCGATCGCGCTTAACAGATGCGAGCCTTGACGAATGGCTCGTTCGACGTGAATCAATCCGTCGCTATGCAGACGGGCGACCACGTGAATGAGATGAAGCTTGCCGTCGCTTTCCCGGGGTAGCGCCGAGTCCAGCACCATGTTCGCCGTCGGGCGCTCGAGCTCGCGGTGTCCGGCGAGGAAGCGAAGTGCGGGGCGCACGAACAGCTCGAAACTGACCCGCGTGGACACCGGGTTTCCGGGCAGTCCGAACACCGGTACGCGCCGCGCGCCCACGACGCCGAAGGCGAACGGCTTGCCGGGTTTAATGGCCACCTGCAGCGATCGTGCGCTGTCACCGCCGAGCTCAGCGATCACCGCCTTCACGTGGTCGAGGTCGCCGACGCTCACGCCGCCCGTGGAGACGACCGCGTCACAGTCATCCACGCCGTCTTTCAATCGCTGCGCGATCGAGGCGTAGTCGTCGTGGACGATTCCTAGATCGACGGGCAGGCAGCCCGACTCCTTGACCAACGCGAGCAACAAGGGTCGATTGAGGTCGCGTATCTGGCCGGACTGCAGCGGCCCGAGCGAGCGTGCCAGTTCGTTGCCCGTCGAGATCACGCCAACTCGTGGTCGGCGATACGCCCTCACCGACGCGAATCCCTGTCCGGCCAGGACCGCGACCTTGGCCGGGCTCAACTCGTCGCCAGCCGCTACGAGCACCTGACCAATCGCGACGTCTTCACCGGGAAAACGCACGAACTCCCCCGCGCGAATCGTCCGAGCAACGCGCACCGTCTCACCCGAAGGCTCGACGTTCGCTTCCTCTTTCATGCAGACGCAGTCCGCACCATCGGGAAGTGGCGCGCCGGTCATTATTCGCGCCGCCTCGCCAGGGCCAACGTGCGACGAACCCCCGTCGCCGGCGTACACCGCGCCGATCACCCGCAACGTCGCTGAACCCGACGCGGTGTCGAGGGCTCGAAGTGCGAATCCGTCCATCGAGGAGTTCGCAAACCCGGGAACCAACTCCCGAGCAAGGACCACCTCGCCCGCGACGCCCCCGAGCACGTCATCAAGCGCCACCACCTCGGGTGAGGGCGCGGCGAGGGACTCGAGCACGTAGCGCTTCGCCTCATCCAAGGCGATCACGCGTGACGCCTAGGACTGGCCGTCGCGACGGCGACCATCACTGCTGTTGAACACTGACGATGCTGTGGGTTTCCTCGCTCCACGCCGAGCCGCCTTCCCACACTTCGCGCTTCCACATGGGCACCGAGATCTTTACCGTATCGATGAGGTACTTCGCCGCTTCGAAGGCTTCGAGGCGATGCGCCGATGAGACCGCGACGACGACGGTGGTATCGCCCAACTCGACCGAGCCGACGCGGTGATGTACGGCGATTGCCCCGAGTTCGGGCCAGCGAGACCTCGCTTCTCCCACGACCTCAAGGAGGCGGCCCTCCGCGAGCTCAGTGCTGGTCTCGTACTCCAACGAGGTGATCTCGTGGCCGGTGGTTGAAGAGTTGCGAACGGTCCCGCAGAACGTGACGACCGCACCGCAGTTAGGACGCGTCGCCCACTTCGTCAGTTCATCGGACGATAACGGCGACGCTGACACGTACACCCAGTCAAGGTTTGAGGCCAAATTCACGCTCCCCACCATAGTTTGGGACAACTTTGGTGCCGCCGAGCGCCGTTCTCACCCTCGGACGTCAACCCACCAACGCAACTGCAGCGTCGAATCACGTAGAATACCGCAAATACCAGGTACATCCACTCTTGACGCCGTAAAAGTAGGCGACTAGGTGGCGACGCCGAACCGATAGAAGGAGACGCCATCACGACTTCGTTGACCGCCGTTCAATCGCCCTGCTCACGCGTTGCATCGACCTTTCGCGGGCGTGCACCTGTCGTTGCATTGTCCGCCACCCTCATTGCGGCGATGTTCGTTGGACTCACAGATACCGCTCGTTCCGGTGCGGCGACCACGACCAAGCATTCGGGCACCGTCGACGTGCTCTACGCCGGTTCGTTCCTCGATCTCATGCAACAGCAGTTCGATCCCGCCTTTCACAAAGCCACGGGCTACACGATTAGTGGCATCTCCGCCGGATCTTCAGCACTGGCCAGTGAGATCTCGGGCGGCACCGTGGTGGGCGACGTCTTCATCAGTGCCTCGCCCGCGGTCGACGCCACCTTGCAAGGCGCCGCCAACGGCAGCTGGGTGACGACCTACAAGGAGTTCGCCAAATCACCGCTCGTGCTCGGCTACAACCCGGCGTCCAGGTTCGCCTTGGCGCTGAAGTCCGAGCCCTGGTACGACGTGGTGGACCTGCCGGGCTTCTTGCTCGGTCGAACCGATCCCGCGACCGATCCCAAGGGCGTGCTCGCCGTGGACGCGTTGAGCGGCGTCGCACTCAGCTATAACGTGCCGGCCCTCGCGCCACTAGCGACGTCGACCTCCAACATCTTTGAAGAGACGTCACTGGTCGGCGAGCTCCAGGCCGGCCAACTCGACGCCGGCTTCTTCTACGCCGTCGAAGCGAAGGCGGCGCACATCAAGACCGTCCCGCTGGTTGGAACGAGCCTCGCCGGTGAGTACACCGTCGCCATCTTGAAGAACGCGCCCCACACCGCCGCCGCCCAGGCCTTCGTCAAGTTCCTGTTGGGCAAGAGTGGCCAAAAGATCCTGCTCGCGAACGGCGTGACGCCCCTCAGTCCGGTGCAGGACTTCACGGCGTCGTCCCCCACCACGACCACGACGTCGCAGCCGTAATGTCGCGCGGCGTCGCCCGCAGCCCGCTGACGTTCTTGGGCGGGCTCATTGTCCTGTACTTGGCCGTGCCCCTGGTCGCCTTTGCCGTTCGCTTCCTCAGCACCTCTGATCGGGGCTTTCACGTGCCGGGTCTCTTCCCCGCGCTCTGGGTTTCGGTGAGCTGTGCCACGATGTCGCTCGCGTTGATCACGGTCTTGGGTGTGCCCTTGGCCTACCTGTTGGCGCGCTCGAAGAGTCGGCTGGCCTCGATCGTCGGACTCATCGTTCAAATCCCCTTGGCCCTGCCGCCCTTGATGAGTGGCATCATCCTCATCTACCTCATCGGTCCCTATACGTTCTTGGGCCGACTCTTTGGCCAGTCGCTGACCGAATCAAAGATCGGCATCGTGATCGCGATGACCTTTGTCTCGTCGCCCTTTCTTATCGTCGCGGCTCGCGCCGCCTTCGCTTCGGTGGACCAAGGACTGTTGGACGTGGCCTCGACACTCGGACACGGCGACGTGTCGCGCCTTCTTCGCGTCGCGGTGCCCGTCGCCGGGCCGGGCATCCGAGCGGGCATGCTCCTCGCGTGGTTGCGCGCTTTTGGCGAGTACGGGGCCGTCGTGATACTCGCGTACAACCCGGCCTCGCTGCCGATCTACACCTACAACCAGTTCAGTGGTGTCGGGCTGCGCACGACGCTGGCCCCCACCGCGCTCGCCATCGCCGTCGCCGTCGCCGTCGTCGTGATCAGTCGTGTTCGATTCACGCGTCGTCGAGCCAGTGAGGCAGACCTTCCCCTACCCCAAGCACCTACCAAGATGATTCCCGCGCCCGTTCACTTTGACATCGACTACCGCCTGGGCTCGTTCCATCTAACGCTCGCCCACGCGTCGAGCGTCAATAACGTCGCCGTACTTGGACCTTCGGGGTCGGGCAAGTCAGCGCTTCTTCGCAGCCTCGCCGGAATCTACGGTGCCGCTCCCGGCGAGTTTTCCTGCGGCGAGACATCGCTTCGCCACGTCCCGGCGGAACAACGACGAGTCGGCTACGTCGCTCAGGGATTCTCTCTCTTTCCCCACCTCACGGTGTGGCAACAACTCCTCTTCGCCAAATCGGCCACGCCAGAACTGGCCAGTTATTGGCTCACGCACCTTGGTCTCGAGGAACTCGTCGCCCGCTTTCCTTCGGAACTCTCCGGCGGTCAACGTCAGCGCGTCGCCTTGGCGCAGGTGCTGTGCAGTTCGCCCCAAGTACTGCTGCTCGACGAACCGTTTTCTGCCCTCGACGTGCCCGTTCGCCAAGAACTGCGCCGCCAGCTTCGCCGTCTACAACGAGAGACCGGCCTCGCCACCTTGATCGTGACCCATGACCCCGAGGAGGCAGCGTTCCTGTCCGACGAAGTGGTCATCATCAGCAAGGGTCGTGTGCTGCAAGCCGGGTCGAGCCGCCAGGTCTTCACCCGACCGGGCTCGCTCGAGGTCGCGCGCCTGCTGGGCATCTCGAACCTGCATCACGCCACGGTCGTGACCAGCGGGCTTCTCAACGCCAACGGCGCCCTCATCGCCACGAATCCTTCAGACCTCCGCGCCGGGACGATCGTGGCGTGGAGCGTGCGTCCCGAACGTATCTCCATTGTCGCGACGTCAGATGCTGACAACGCGTTCGACGAACCGCCTCGAGCATCATTGAACGGGACCCTCACCGACATTGCCGACGTCGGCACGGCAGTCGACCTCTTCGTCGCGGTCACCACCGAACTCGAACTTCAAGTGCGTACGAGCGATCCGATCGAGTATCGAGTGGGCGATCGCTGCCAGTTGATAATTTCGCCCGACGCGATCGCGTTCTGGCCCGTCACACTCGACGAGTCGCTCGAATCCGTCGCCACCGCCTCGACGCCGTAGCACTTAAGCGCAGGATGCGCATGTGATGTAGTCCATCTCGAAGTGTCCGGGTGCCAAGATCTCTCACGACGCTTCGTCGCTGCGCAGCACCGTTCACCACGTTCGCGTTAAGTAGGCACTTTGCCGTAGCGGAGTGGAGAGATGTTCTAAGGAGATCACCAGGATCGTCCACGAAACAGCGATCTTCATTGAATTGCAACATGGATGGCGATCACGGATGTTACGCTTCGAATTAGGACGTCTAGAACCCCGCATCCCTCGCACCTGACACTTGGTCAGGGCGCTAGCAGGAGGTGTGAAGTGGGTCTTCCCGGAATGGTATTAAGTGCCATCGCAGCTGTCGCGGGGGCGATTATGTACTGGGCCGTTACCTATCAAGGTACGGGCTTTCGTCTCTCCACCGTCGGTCTCATTCTCATGATTGCGGGGGCGGCCGGATTCGTCGTCTCGGCGATGATCTTTGCTACGTCTCGACGTCAGGTGAGCACTGGCTCTCACTCCATGGATCGACAGGTCACTGACTCGAGTGGTCGCTCAAGTTCGGTGCACGAAGAGAGCAAGTAACAGCTAGGCGCGCTGGACGTCGCAAGTAGTTTTCGGCCCCGTGCTCGTCTCTGTCTCTTTTAAAAGAGGCGAACTCGCGGCGATTAGCAGTAGGAACAACAGGTAGTAATAAAGGAGGCATTGTGATTTTTCTAGGTGTAGTACTTCTCATTATTGGCTTCGTCACGGGGATTGCGATTGTGTGGACAATCGGCGTGCTCGTGTTCGTCGTTGGGCTGGCTCTCTGGCTGCTCGGAGCGATGGGTCACGCTGTTGGAGGTCGACGACACTACTATTGACCCTCAACGCAGTCGCGGGCTCATCTCAAGCCTTTCGGAACGACGGACACCCGGAGTAACCAGTTTGATCATCACGCTTGAACCGGTGACGCCTCTCGGGACACTTCAAAAATCGGAAGGGATCTCCACGCCGACGTTGGTGGCCTTGACTACTGCGTCCACCACCACGCCCGGGGCCAGCTTGAGTTCGTCGGCGGCTTCGCGGGTGATCAGCGACACGAACCGATGCGGTCCGGCCTGGATCTCCACCTGGGCGACGACCTTATCTTTCACAACCTTCGTCACGATGCCAACGAATCGATTGCGCGCGGACTGGGCCCGGGGTTGGTTCGACTTCTGATCACCGGCGATCTCGATCGCCAGAGTGGCCAGCGCGGCGCCGTCAAAATAACGACGGTCGTCCGACCCGGACGTTGATTCGATGCGCCCGGCCACCGCCCAACGACGCAAGGTATCGACGCTCACGCCAAGGAGTTCAGCGGCCTGGCCAATGCGATATTTCGTCATTCACAGAGATTAGTTAGTGACTCGCGCGAGCGCTCGCGCGTGAGGAGAGGTCCTTTGGACCTAACCGCCGATCATGGACATCGAGCGAACGGGGCGCAAGAACTCGGGTTCGTTAATGGCGTGTCCGGGAAATTTCGCCCACACGGCCTGTCGAAGCATCTGGGCGATATCGGCGTCACTACCCCCCGCGCGCATGACGTTGCGCACCGAGTGCTCGTCGTCAGAGAACAGGCAGTTGCGTATTGATCCATCGGCGGTTAGCCGCAGACGGTTGCACGTGCCACAGAACGGCTGGGTCACCGAAGAGATCATTCCGATCTCGCCTCGCCCGTCGAGAAAGCGGAACCGCTCGGCGGGCTCCGGTCCGCTACGGTCGCCGACCGCTTCGAGGGGCCACACGGCATTGATTCGCTCGAACACCTCGTGACCCGGTACCAGTCGGTCCCGGTCCCATTCGCCTTGAGCGTCAAGCGGCATGAATTCGATGAACCGCACAATTCGTCCGGTCTCGCGGGCAAAGGCCGCGAAATCTTCGATCTCATCGTCGTTCGTGTCACGAAGCAACACCACGTTGACCTTCAGCGGCGTCAGACCCGCGGCTTCGGCCGCGCTCATCGCGCCGAGCACGGTGGCGAGATCGCCGCGCCGACGAATCGATTCGAAGCGCTCGGCGCGCAACGAGTCGCAACTGACGTTGACGCGCGTGAGTCCGGCGGACACGAGAGATCCGGCCAGGGCAGCTAGTTGCATACCGTTGGTGGTGAGCGCCAGATCATCAAAACCGATCGCCGTGAGGTTCGCCACCAACTCGGGCAATCTCTTTCGCACGAGGGGCTCGCCGCCGGTGAGCCGGATCGCCGTGACGCCCAGGTCGTGCGCCACTCGGGCCACTCGGGTTATCTCGTCAAAGGTGAGCAGCTCTGCCCGGGGCAAGAACGTCATGTCCTCGGACATGCAGTACACGCAGCGCAAGTTGCAACGATCGGTGACCGAAATACGAAGATCGTTGTGAACGCGGCCGTAGCGATCGACCAACGGTCCCTCTTCGGGCATGGCCACAACGGTGTCGTGAGCGTTGGCTGCGGGTCGACCGTTCGCCCCTCCAAGATGTGGACGCACTGACACGGCCACCGAGTTCGAGCGCGGCGTGGCGAGCGAGCCCCGTAGCGCCGTGTCCTTCGTGTCGTTAGTTGGTGCCACGGAACTAGCTCCCCCAGGGATTGGACTTCAAGTACGCACTCGTCACATTCGAGCCGAAACAGCTGGCTGGTCTGAAGACTACCAGCGCCATATTTAAGAACGACACCCTTGACCTAGCACGCCGCATACACCAACGCGCCCTCATCGCGTTCACTAGCCCGAGTAACATTCCCGACTACAGCAGTTGAATCATCAATCTAGAGATCAGTTCGCATCAAGTTGAGGGCTAAGTCATGGTGAGAAAACAACTTTCACACGTCGACAGCAGCGGCAAGTTACGTATGGTCGACGTCTCGCGCAAACGCGCGACACGACGAAGCGCTCAGGCCAGTTGTGAGGTATTGACCGACGCAGAGATTCCGAGCCCGGGCACCGCCACCCACGCGCTTGACGTCTTGCACGCGGCTCGGATCGCCGGCATTCAAGCGGCGAAGCAAACCGCCAATCTCATTCCTCTTTGCCATCCGCTCAGTCTCGATGACATCCAAGTTGACATCACCAGGAACTCGCGGGGCGTGAGTATCCAATCAATGGTCGTCACCGTACATCACACGGGAGTGGAAATGGAAGCACTCACCGCGTGCGCCGTCGCGGCGCTGAGCGTGGTCAGTTCGCTGCACGACATCGATCCCTCGGCCCGTATTGAAGACCTCGTCTTACTACGCAAGACTGGTGGCAAGTCCGGCGATTGGGGTCGACTGGTCGATACCCCGGAGTAACGTCCGGCGCGAACACGTGGTCAAGACGACTGATTCGGCGAGCGGAATGCGTATCCCGACCACTAATTCGTTGACCCCGCGCAGGGTGTGGTGAATTCTTATACGACTGCGATGCGCCGACGCGGACCTCCCGGCAGAATGGAATCTATTCGTGCCACTTCTTCTCTGAGGGATTCCCATGTCAACAACACCTGACGAGACAACGCCCGTCGAGACCACGAAACGGGTCAACGTTGGACGAAGGGTTTTTCTCGGCCTCGCGGCCGTCGGGGCGCTCGGGGTAGTCATTGGCAACAAAGTGCAAAACTTCCTCGGCAACGCCGTCGGATCGGGGCTGGGCGGACTGTTACCCTTTGGCGATCGATTCCGCATCTATTCGATCACCGGCACGTACCCCAAGGTCAAAGCGAGTGACTACCGGCTCCAAGTGAGCGGCCTGGTGCAACGACCGAAGACTTTCACGTTGGCCGAACTCCAAACGATGCCGGTCACTTCGTTCGTGAAGACCTTCCAGTGCGTGACCGGTTGGCGGGTCCCCGACGTGCACTGGGAGGGCGTGTTGCTCTCGCACCTCTTGGATACCGTCGGTGTGAAGCCCGGGGCGGTCGCACTGAAGTTCGAATCCTACGACGGCGCCGACACCGAAAGCTTGACGATCGACCAGGCCCACTTGCCTGACGTCATTGTGGCCTATCGAATGCTCGGCGCGCCCGTGACAACCGAGCACGGCGGACCGGTCCGGCTCTACGTCGCGCCGATGTTCGGCTACAAGTCGTTGAAGTGGCTGTCGGCCATTCGCGTGGTCAACCAAGTGCTGCCCGGTTTCTGGGAAGAGAACGGCTACCCCGTGAACGGGTGGCTCGACGGCACGACCGGACCCACCAATCCCGATCCCCAACTGACCTGACGCTGATGGCCCTGACCCACGCCGCGACGCCTTCTACACTGCGCCTACTGCGCTTTGACCGCGTGCAGCGCGCCGCGCACTGGGCCAACGCCGCGTTGTTCGGGGTACTGATGGCCACCGCCATTCCGCTGTACTTCGGCACGCTCTTTGGCATTGTCCTGCAGCGTCACGTCATCGAGATGATTCACCTCTGGTGCGGCGTGGCACTGCCCGTGCCGATCATTGTGTCGTTGCTCGGACCGTGGGGTCACCAGATGCGCCACGACCTTCGTCGAGTGAACTATTGGACGCGCGACGAGATCCGTTGGCTCCTGTCGATGGGCAAGACCCCCCTCCAGGCCGACAAGTTCAACCCCGGCCAGAAGCTGAACACCATCTTCATTGGCGCCTCCATCGTGGTGCTGTTGGCCACCGGCTCGATGCTGCAGTGGTTCCGATTCTTTCCCGTGCCTTGGCGTACCGGCGCGACGTTCGTCCACGACGTCTTCGCGTGGGTGGTGTTCGTCGTGGTCGGGGGACACATCGTCATGGCCCTGACGCATCGCGACTCGCTGAAATCGATCTTTACTGGCTGGATCAGTGTCACCTGGGCACGAGCCCACGCCACTCACTGGTTCAAGGAGAAGTCGACGGAGAGCGACACGGCCCGGTCCGAGTAAACAGGCCCTAGCCGCCCGCCATCGCGCCAATCACGAAGAACGGCTCCGCTCCCGATGCCACGGCGTCGGGCAGTACTGCGTCGGGCGACTCGTGCGACAGATCCTCCTCGCACGCGAAAAACCGTACGAAGGGGCGGCGCTGTTGAGTGAGCGGATCGCGAATGGTGCCCAACAGGACCGGGTAACGCGCTTCGAGCGCGTCGATGACCGATCGCTGCGTGAGCGGAGCCGGCACGTCGAGTTCGATTTCGCGGCTGACCTTGGCGAGCGTCTTCAAATGCGCCGGGAGCACGACCCGGATCATGCCAACGTTTGGACTTCGACCGACAGTACCGCTGGCAGATCACGAACGATGGGCTCCCAACTGTCTCCGGCGTTCGCCGAGGCGTAGACCTGTCCGCCGGTCGTGCCGAAGTAGACGCCACACTCGTCGAGTGAGTCGACCGCCATCGCGTCGCGCAAAATGTCGACGTAGCAGTTTTCTTGGGGCAGGCCCTTGGTGAGCGGCTCCCACTCGTTGCCTCCGCTGCGACTGCGATAGACGCGCAGCTTGCCTTCGGGCGGAAAGTGCACCGAATCGCTGGTGATGGGCACGACGTAGACCGTTTCGGGCTCGTGCGCGTGCACGTCAATGGTGAAACCAAAGTCCGAGGGAAGGTTGCCGCTGATCTCAACCCAGTTATCGCCGGCGTCGTCGCTGCGCAGCACGTCCCAATGCTTTTGCATGAACAGCGTGTCGGGTCGCGAGGGGTGCAGCGCAATGCGGTGCACGCAGTGACCGACCGACGCGTCCTCGTCCGGGATGCCTTCAGAGTGCAGGCCGTTGTTCTTAGGCGCCCAACTCACACCGCCGTCGTCGCTGCGAAAGACGCCCGCCGACGAGATGGCGACCCAGATCCTCTTCGCGTCGATCGGGCTCTCGAGAATCGTGTGCAAGCACATCCCCCCGGCGCCAGGTTGCCAGGACGCCCCCGAGCCGATTTCGCGCAGGCCCGAGAGTTCGTGCCAACTGTCGCCCCCGTCATTCGAGCGAAAGAGGGCGGCGTCCTCTACCCCGGCCAGCACCGTGTCCGCATCGCTCAGCGAGGGCTCGAGATGCCAGACCCGTGCAAACTCCCACGGGTGCGGCGTGCCGTCATACCACTGGTGTGTGCCCGGCACGCCGTCGTATTGAAACTGATTGCCCACTGGCGCCCACGTCGCGCCCCCGTCGTTGGAGCGTTGAAGTATCTGTCCGAACCAACTGGTGTTCTGTGACGCGTAGATCCGGTTCGGATCGACCGTTGAGCCCTTCGCGTGATAGATCTCCCAGCCCTCGAACAGAGGACCCTTCACGTCCCACGCCTTTCGCTTACCGTCTGACGTCAGAATGAACATGCCTTTGCGCGTGCCCACCAACACTCGTACTCCGCTCATCGATTTTCCTCTCCCCCGGGCTCTCGCCTCAGTGACTAAGAGTAGTAGCGAGTGCCTCCGTCGTCACGGGACCGCCTCGTGTACAAATACCACTTGCCCCGGGCGCCTCAAGATCTCAAGGACGCCTGGCGCAGTTCAAACTCCTCGGGGGCGCCTCGCCCTTACGAGAATCGCCACGCCGATAGCGACCAGGACGACGCCGAGCCACGCCCAACCCCCGTGACCACTCATGCCAGAACCGTGGACCATGTTCGTTCCCTGGGCAATCCAAACCACACCGACGATGCAACAGAGAATCCCAATCACCGTTCGAAGCCACATAGTCGAGTCCGATCTAATGGAACGACGCGGGTCGCGTCGAGCGACAAACTAGCACTGCTCTGTTGTAAGAACTTTGTTGGCTCTGCGACGCTCGGCAGTGCCGAGTGCGTTGGTACCGTGATTCTCAAAGAGCAGCTTGTCGGGGTTATCAATGGGCGCCACCACGTGCCGGTTACCCTTAAGGAAATCCGAAAGTAAAGCCAGGCGTGATGCAAACGGGCCAAGTTCGATCGATTGTCGTCATGGGGGTGTCGGGTTCGGGGAAAAGCACCATTGCGCTGGCCCTCGCGAAGAGAAGCCACCTTGAATTCGTCGACGGTGATTCGCTGCACAGTCCAGAGAACCTGGCGAAGATGTCTCGCGGCGTGGCGCTCAGCGACGACGATCGAACGCCGTGGTTGAACGCCATCGGGCGCCAACTCAGGCTCGCCCAATCTTCCAGCGTCGGTCTCGTCGTCGCGTGCTCGGCATTGAAGCGGCAATATCGAGACTTGTTGCGTACGTACGATCCGGAAATTTTCTTTGTCATGCTGGAGGGCACCGAGGCACTTATTCGCTCGAGAATTGAAGCTCGACCGCACGAATTCATGCCAGCCTCTCTTCTCGCCACGCAGTTCGCCATCCTCGAGCCGTTAGAGAGTGACGAGCGAGGTATGTGCGTCGATATCGCCTTATCACCGCAAGACATCGTCGTCCAGATCGAGGCCAAGTTGAGCGACGGAGCCAAACGTTCGTAAACGAGGAGAATCGCTCATCTTCGCCTAAGGTGCCGCTTCTTAGTTCGCGTTCAGCAAGTCCAAGATCTCACCCTCGGACCAGGTCCCCGGAGCGCCCCGCTCCGACGCGAGTTGGTTGGCCAGTCGTTGCAAGAGTTCATTGACGGGTGTCGCGACACCGAAGAGTCGTCCGCGCAACACAATCTCACCCGTCAAGTAGTCAGTCTCAATGCTCCCCGTCTCGCGAATGAGACTCTGCCACGACGATCCCCCTCCGCGTGTCGCTCCGCCAATCGGGCCCAACGTGAGTAACTGACCGCGGCGCGCGGCGTCTTCTTCTCTCCCGACGTAAGCGATTCCGGCCGCTGCTAAGACGTCGACTCCTTCTTTCACTGCTCGTCGAACGAGTTCACCGCCTCGTTGCCCGGGGCCGCACAGCGCCTCGACGGCGTTACCCAAATTCATGAGTAGCTTGCCCCACTTCCATCGCGCGATGTCCTCGCGCGCCACTGATTCGAACGAGGCCCCGCTAAGAACATCCGCCAGCTCTCGGATTCGATCGTCAACACCGTGTGGCCATCGACCCACGTCCAAGAGTCCGGTGATCGGTGACGAGCTCGCTTGGACGACTCCGGGCGAAAGGTGCGACGCGGGCATCATGACGCACATCCCATAGACGTTTCGAAACATCCTCAGCGCCACCCGTTCGTTTTCCACCCCGTTTTGGCCACAGACAATCGCCGTCGTTGGTGTGGCCACAGCGGCGAGGTGAGAGAGGGCGGGCATCGTGTCTTGGCTCTTGACCGTCAAGATCACCGTGTCGACCGAATCAAATGACATCGCCTCCGGGCCCTCCACGACCGGAACCGGCAAGGTCACGGTCTCGTCCGGCGTTTCCAAGCGAAGACCACTTTTCGAAAGCTCGGCGAAGTTCGCACCTCGGGCAATGAGCGTCACGTCGTGGCCGTGTTGAAACAACCTCGCACCAATGACGCCGCCGATGGCGCCCGCGCCAAAAATCACGACTCTCATGTCACGGTCCTCGACCTTGGTCGAAGGCGACGGAGAATTTACTCGTCGGCGATGATCGAGCCCACTCGATCGCCAACGCCGGGATCGCGCGCCACGAGGAACGTCGCGTAGATGATCGCGAGGATCAACACCCCGAGCGCGATGTAGGGGTACCAACTGTACGGCGCGGGCTGGCCGGGCTTGGCCAAGTAGTACAGCGGCACCAAGATCCACAGCACCCCAAAGGCCGGCAGTACCGCGTGGCGGAACGGCTTGTACAGATTGGGGTGATACTTCCGGTAGTAGAAGGGCAGTGCCACGTTGGAGAGACCGTAGACAATGAGCAAGAGGATCGTGCCGAAGGTCGAGGATTCGACGAACATCGCGAGCGCGCTCATCGAACCCGAGTTGGCGTGGCCGCCAAAGATATGACCGAGGCCCCATATTCCGATGATCGCCACCCCCAGCCCGAGAAAGACGAAGAGCGCGTTTCGAGGCGTGCGGCGAGTGGAATGAACCTTGCCGATGACCGCAGGCAAGAGGCCTTCACGCCCGGCGTTGAAGATGAGCCGGGCCTGGGAGTTCGTGCCGGCGATGAGGGCTCCGAGCGTCGAGGTCATACCCGCGAGGAACGCGAAGAAGAGAATGACGGCGAAGCCTTCGCGGGCGACCGACAGGAACGGGATAGCCGCGCTGCTCAGGTTACCGACGTTGTCCTTGAATCCCACGACCGTGGAGAACGCGAAGAACGTGTAGGCGACCAGCATGATACAGATCGACGTGAACACGGCCTTCGGAACGTTCTTGCGCGGATCGTTCGTCTCTTCAGCGAGGGCCGCTGAGTTCTCCCAACCGATGAACAGGTAGATCGCGAGAGGGAAGCCCGCAGCCAGTCCGCTGAATCCATGGGTAATGTTCTTCGGTTCAAAGGGCCGAAAGTTAATGTGCGAGTGAAACTTGACCAGCGTGATGATGCTCACCAGAATCATGATGGCCATCTCGAAGGCGAAGAAGAAGCCGGCCAACCTGGTGGAAATTGAGATGCCGCGTACCATCATGAAGACCGCAAAGGCTAAGAAGATCACTACCCAAATTCCCCAGGGAACACTCTGGAGTCCGGCGACGTTGTAGTTCTGCAAGATGGTCTGGAAGAATCCGCCGACGATGGCAATCACCGACGCCATCGCCGCGATGTAACCGGCGCCGGTGAGAATCGCGACGGTAACGGCCGTTCGCCCCCCGAAGGTCTTACCAATGAAGGAGATGAATCCCCCGGTCGAGGGCAGCACCTTGGTAAATTCCGAGAGGGTATTACCGAGAAAGAGAATCGCGATGCCGGCCGCAATAATGGTGAGCGGCGACGCGAGACCGGCGGTGTAGGCGAGAAAGCCAAAACCGAAGTAGAAGCTCATGGCGGGACCGATGTTGGCCATCGTCGCGGCCGAGATGTCGAGCAGACCTAGCGCGCCTTGGCGCAGTCGCTCATGCTCACCCGGCACGATTGGTACTTTCGCACCCAGTGACTCCGGTGTAAATGCTTCGCTCATTGTCTCCCCCAAGAACCACGACGGAACAGACATCGATCGCGCCGCTGGCGTTGCCCGTGCCACGCCTGAAAAGAAAATAGCCTCAAATGCTCGCTCGCGGAGGATGGCGGGATCGAAGTCAAGGGTTGAACTCTGCGTGGTCCTCGCGAAGGCGTGAACTACTCCGGCGGTGACATTCGCTGAGCGACATTGCGTTCGCCCAGCGATCCCTCGCCCAGGTGTACTTTCACACTGCGCTGGTCGATTTCCGGGCGATTCTGCGACATCTTGGCTTTGCCCTCGATGGAGAGCACGGCAATCTCAATGCCCACAATGGCCCTTAACTGTTGGTCTCGGTACGTGGGATCGAGATCGTCCACACGCCACTCGGGATCACGCCCGCTCTCGAACTGGCCCGTGACGGCTCGGACCTGGTCCAACTTCCATTCAGTGTCCTCATGGAGCGTGAGACGCCCGCGAACCTCCGCCGCGACGTAGTTCCACGTCGGCACGACGCCGGGGTTCTCCAGGCGGCTTGGGTAGTACGTCGGCGACACGTACGCACTCGCCGCCAGAAACAGACCAAGCACGTCGGTGTCACTACCGACCGCTTTCCACCAGGGATTGGCCTTGGCCAGATGCGAGTAGATCGTGCGACGATCCTCACTCACCACCACGGGCACGTACACACTGAGCAGCCCGCTCGTCGAAGGTATGACGAGCATCCCAGCTCCGGCGTCCTTCACTATCTGCCACGCGGCGTCCTCTTCAACCGCGTGCTTGGGAGGTACGTACACGCCACCCATTGTTTCACAGCCTTCCGCGACTTTCGAGGCCCTAGCCCAGCTCCAGAATCGTTTCGAGCCCTTCGTAGCCCGGCGCCGCGCGGGCCCAGGGATAGGCCGCCTCCATCATCGACGCGAGGTCAATCAATCGCTGGTCGTGATAGTGCTCGGCCGTGATCTGCAGCCCGAAGGGCAGACCCGAGGGCAGATGACCAAACGGGAGGCTCAGCGCGGGATGACCCGTCACGTTTTGTAATGCGGTCGAATAGACCTCGGGCGAAAGTCCGTGCACCTCGGCGCCAGCATTCATGCGGCCATCGGCGAGCCAGCCTTCCGCCGCGACGGCGGGGGTCAGCAGCACGCCGTGGGGCATCAACAACTCATCGAGCGATCGAACGTAGAGGTAGCGGCGCCGGCGAGCGGCGAGGTACTCATCGATCGCGACGCGAAGTCCGGTCGCGAAGAACTCCTGAGTGGCCACGTGGAACTCATCCATGTGCTCGTTCACCCACTCGCGACCCAGTGAGGCCACGTGCTCGGCGCTCGTAATCGTGAACCAGTCCAAGTCCGGGTCGCCGTCGAGGAAGAACTCTTCGGCTTCGAGCCACGTCACGGAGGCTTCGAATCGGTCGGAGAACGCGTCGACGGCCTCGTGAAAAAGAACGGCGACCGCGTGGGAGAGCGGCCCGAAGGGCGAGGTCCGTTCAGCGGCGAAGAGCCGGAGTGGACGACCTTCTGACGGCGCCCAATGATCGGACAACGTGGCCGGCGGTGCCGTTGGATCTCCGGCGATTGGTCCACGCATGACGTCAAAGAGCAGACGCAGATCGTCACACGTGGTCGCCATCGGCCCGTCGGTCGAGTAGTCGATCCAATCGGGCGCCGGCCAGCGCCCCACGACACCATTGGTGGGCTTCAATCCGACCAGCCCACAGAGCGCGGCGGGGATTCGAACCGAGCCCCCTCCGTCGGTCGCGGTCGCGACGCCGACCAAGCCGGCGGCGAGAGCGGCGGCCGATCCGCCACTCGATCCCCCCGGTGAGTAGTCAAGGTTCCAGGGATTGCGCGTGACACCGGTCAAGAGGTTCGCGGTGTACCCCTCGATCGCGAACTCGGGCAACGTCGACTTTCCAACCACGAGAGCGCCCGCGTCCAGGAGCCGACCCGGCACGACACCGTTGACAGAAGCGAGCGGCGCGTCTCGTAGCGCCCGCGAGCCCTTTCTTGTCGGATGTCCAGCCAGGTCTTCGAGATCCTTGATCAACGTCGGGACACCAGCCAACGGACCATGGACGTCACCTTCGTCGTCGACGCGACGCGCGGCTCGAAGAGCCTCGTCGTAGGTCTTTTCTGCCACGACATTCAAAATCTCGGCACGCTCGAGGCGCTCGATCGATGCGGTGATGACGGCAGTGGCGCTGACGCGACGCTCTCGAACGGCCTGGGCAATGGAACTGACCGGCCCAGGAGAAACGTTCAACTTAGTGAACCAGACGTCGAACTACTTGATTCCATCTAAGAGAGCGAGCATGTCCTCGGCGTGCTCCTCTTCCGTAGCGAGAATCTCCTCGAGCATTCGTCGCGTCGTCGGATCGCCGTCGCCTAACCACGTGATGATCTCGGTGTACGAGGCTATCGCCACACGTTCGGCGACCAGGTCTTCACGAATCATCTCTTCGAGCTCCGTCGACGAGTCGTACTGGGAGTGACTGCGCCCAGTCAACGTATCGGGATTGAAGTCGGGCTCACCGCGTAACTGCGTGATGCGCGCAGCGATGAGATCAGCGTGGTGTTCCTCTTCGCCCGCGTGCTGGAGAAACTCCGCGGCGGCGGCCTGCGCGTTGAGTCCCTGCGCGCTGTAGTAGTGGCGCTTGTAACGCAGCACGCACACGAGTTCGGTGGCCAAGCACTGGTTGAGAACGAAGACGACCCTCTCCAGATCCGCCCCGTACGCGTCGGTGACCGAACCTCGGTCCATGTTCTCTCGCGCGCGCTGGCGCAACGTCTCGACGTCGGTCAGAAAATCCTTCATGGCTTCACTCCTTGGTACGTCAGCAAAATGACCGGAACTCAATCTTCTACCTTGAGGAGAGAGTAGTGGAGCTCAACGCGGCTGCGTCAGGGCGAGTTGTGCCAACTAGCACGACACCACTGGTCGACACCGACAAGTCTCGGCGTTTACAGCGCGCCCGTAGAGAAAAGGGCAATGGCCGCCGCAGCCATAATCGCGACGGTGAGCCATCCCAGAATATTGGCGGTCGGACCGTTCACGTATTTGCCCATGAGGCGCCGACTGCTCGACACTCGCATCACCACGAAGAGGAATGGTGCCGCCGCCACGCCATTGATCACTGCCACGTAGATCAGCAATTTGATTGGATTCACGTGCAAGAGACTGAACGCCGTGCCACCCAAGGTGCCGACAGCGAGGAGGCCGTAGAACACAGGCGCTTGGCGTATGGAGCGACTAAAGCCCCACTCCTTACCAAGAAGACCCGCCATGCCCACTGACCCCGAGGCCGCGAGCACCGGGACCGCCAACAGGCCGCTGCCGATAAAGCCAAAAGCAAAAATGGCGCTCGCAAAGCGTCCCGCGAAGGGCCGCAAGGCTTTCGCCGCCTGGGCGGCGCTTCGAATGTGGGTGACGTTATGGATATGAAGAGTCTGGGCGGTGGCCACGATGATGGCGAACATGACGATATTGGAAAACGCCATGCCCGTAAAGACGTCGAGACGGCTCATTCGCTCCTTACTGCCCGCTCGTCGACGACTCAATCGTTTAAGGGGTAGAGGCTCCTCGCCGCCTTCGGGCGCGTCGCGCATCTCTTCGATCCGGTGTGCACTTTGCCAAAAGAAGAGATAGGGGGAGATCGTCGTGCCGAGCACCGCGACCATGAGGGCGAGGTACGTCTTGTTGAATTCAATGCGAGGTATGAGCGTGTGCGTAAGGACCTGGCCCCACTGGTGGGTCACCAGAATCGCGACCACCACGTAGGCCACCAGCGGCGCACAGAGCACTTTGAAGACCAAAGCGATTCGAGCAAACGATCCAAGGACCAACAGTGTCGTGATGATCCCGCCCGCCAAAAGGGCCCAGAGCCAGGTAGGGCCAGCGTCGAGCAGGTTCATGCCCGATCCAATGGCGACCAAGTCGGCGGCGATATTGAGGCAGTTGGCGACAATGAGCACGAGAAGGAGGACGCCGAGAATCATTCGCCCCGTCCGGTGGAATCGCTCTTCAGCCAACTCCCCTAAGCCCGTGCCGGTCGCCAGGGCCGTTCGATCGCAGATCTCCTGGACCGCCGACATCAGTGGAAAGGTGACGAGGGCCGTCCACAGCAGGGCCAGGCCAAACTGCGCGCCGGCTTGAGAGTACGTGGCAATCCCCGAGGGGTCGTCGTCGGACGCGCCAGTGACCAATCCCGGGCCCATGGCCCGCAGGTACTGGCGCCAGATCGGCCCTTCGTACTCAGGAGTGAGGTCGAATTCCGATCGGTGGCTTGACGAGGGCGTGGGTGCTTTGCTCACTTTCCGCGAACTCGATTTGCGCCCAGGTTTGATCACCACTCTTTTTCTCCAATGAACTAACACGTCAGAGTCGTTCGAACATACACCAAGCAATCGTTGACTCCATTGTTCTTCAAATTTCGTCCAAAGAGTTATACCCCAAACTCCTCGAGGAGACGGCGGCGTCGCTTTTAGCCGACACCTTTGAAGCATCTAGGCGCAGCGAGGCAACTTAGTTCTGACTTTTTCACATGCTTTACTCTGAAATCGTTAAGAAGGTGTTACGCTTCGAATCAGGACGTCAAGACCCTGCTTCCTTCTCGACTGGCATTGCGCCAGGGAGACAGAAGAAGGTGTGAAGTGGGTCTTCCAGGAATGGTGCTTTGCGCCATCGCAAGCGCGGTCGGCGCAGCAATGTACTGGGCCGTCTCCTATCAGGGTGCGGGTTTTCGCATCTCCGCCGGGTCATGCTCATGATCGCCGGGGAACCCGGCTTTGTGGTTTCAGCCATCATTTTCGACGTATCACGAGGCCGTCGGCGACCCAACGGTCATTCAACGGACCGTCGAGGTGTTGACGCCCAGCGAAGCACGAGTTCAGTTCTCGCGGATTCCATGGGGCAACATCCGTCTAATGCCGGAGTTGCCATTGGCTGTGCGTTCAACAATGACAAGCCCCCAACGACAATCCACTCGTCAATAAACCGCGATTCACTTTAGAGAGGAGTACCGGCAATGTACATAGGAGGCGGAACAGTTGTTTTGATTCTCGTCATCATTCTCATCGTCTTTCTCGTGAGGAGATGAGTTCATGATGACTCGAGCAACATAGATGTCGGTACCGACACCGCGGCGGCACAGGACCAATTATGGCCTTGGCAACGCTCCTGCGTCAGCCACAGAAACTGGCGCCAAGAGTCAATTCGACGGCGTGTTGCGCGGCATTACGCCCGCGCAAACTAGATCGGCCGCAACGTTTGAGCGGGCCGAGGTGGCGAACATTCCCTCTTCGACCATGAAGAGAGGAATGAAAAGGAACGACGAGGAAAAGTCAAAAAACTGGCCCGAAACGACTACTGGCGAGGTCAACGAGGGCGCCGGGAAAACGTCTCACGGCGTCCAACTCGAAACTGTCGGAAGAGTCGACCAGATCAAGGGCAGCCTGAAAAGAGCAGGTAAGTAGGTGAAGAATGCTTTCAAGAAGTAGATCCGATAACCATGCGGCGAGCACCAAATATTTCTCTTCAACGAAACTCGAGAGCCCCCCCTTGGTCCCTTTCGGCCGCGACAAACCAACGAGTTATGCGATGGGCGCCAACGAAGAAGCCCCGACAATGTCAGATTGGCCGTTGCTACCTTGGGCTCGGGGTCCTCTCAGCGCTTCAGTCATCTCGGCGCTTCAGCGGGCGCCGGGAACCTTTGGCCCCACTCCACCTATATCTGGAATTGACGCATTAAGTAACGATGATTTTGCGTTGGCCCTCTATCTCTGTTACGAAGTCCACTATCGCGCGGTGACGGACGCCGGCTGGGAGTGGGATCCCGGCCTACTCACGTTTCGAGCCGAATTAGAGCGCGCTTTCGAGGAACGACTACGTGACGAAGTCGTAGTCAACAGGCCGCGTCTCGCCTTTGACGTGATTTCGGCACTCGAAGAATTGATTCGAGCGCCATCGGGTCCATCGCTCTCGGCGTATCTGCTCGAGACGGGCACTTTGGACCAGCTCCGCGAGTTCTGCATGCATCGATCCGCATATCAGTTGAAAGAAGCGGACCCCCATACGTTTGGGATTCCGAGGCTAACGGGCGAAGCCAAGGCCGCCATGGTGGAGATCCAGTACGAGGAATACGGTTCTGGCGACGCCGCTTCGATGCACTCCCATCTCTTTGGTAATACGATGAATGCGCTTGGCCTCGACGCTTCCTACGGCTCATACGTCGAGGTTTTGCCCGGTGTCACGCTCGCCACCGTCAATCTGGTTTCAATGTTCGCGCTTCATCGACGCTGGCTCGCGGCGCTCGTTGGACACCTCGCAGTATTCGAAATGACGTCGGTCGAACCTATGGGACGCTACAGCCAAGCGCTGGCCCGCTTCGGCATCGGCCCAGAGGGACGCCGCTTCTACGACGTACACGTAACGGCAGACGAACGCCACGCAATGATCGCGCGCGACCGCATGGTCGCCGGACTGATTCGTGCCGAGCCGGAATTGGGCCCGGACCTACTTTTTGGTGCAGCAGCCATCTTGATGCTCGAACAACGATTCGCGTCACATCTTCTCGGCGCGTGGACCGACAGCCGATCGTCCCTTGTTCCATGGAAACTGAACGCAAATTAAGGGAAAGAGCAATTGTTCATGACGGGCATCATGCTGTCGCCAGGGACACTACGGGTCGCTGGACAAGAGTTACGCCCCGGGCGATTCGAGGAAAGGGTGTCTCTCGCTGATCGCCGCCCAATGGTCAGAAATGGCTGGCTTTCACACAGTAAACATTCAGGCTTGAAAGTTCTTAGAAGGTGTTACGCTACGAATCAGGACGTCAAGACCCCCGCTTCCTTCTCACCTGATAGTGCGTCAGGGAAATCAGAAGAGGGTACGAAGTGGGTCTTACAGCAGTGGTGCGTAGCACCGTCGCCGCTCAAGGGAATTCAAGTTCCGTCCGTGACATTGCGCTTAGCGCTCTGCCGCGACGCGTCACGTCTTCTCGGGTCAACCTTTCGCGAGCTACTGCTTGTGAACTTCGACCCAGTCGTTCGACGATGGAGTCAGAAACCGCGACTGTACGTCGAAAGGAAGTACTGCAGTGTTTTTAGGAGCCGGCAACTCATCACACCGTTGAGTGATGAATCTGGTGAATGAATTCGCAACTAGTAGTGGCGTCAACGAAGTTTGAAGGACTACAGAGAGGCATTCGCCTTTCGTTGAGTGAAGAAATGAGGACAGAGCGTGTCAAACAAAGACAAAGCAAAGAACGCGACCCAAGTATTCAAGGGCAAGCTCAAAGAAACATTGGGCCGGAAGACTGGTAACCAGAAGCTTGAGGCGAGCGGCGACGCCGACCAGATGAAGGGGAATCTCAAGCAGGCGGGCGAGAAAGTCAAGGATGCGCTCCAGGAATAGTTCGATAATCCCCACCGTGGACACGGTGGACCGCTCGTCGACAGGGATCAAAACCCCCCTTTTGGTCTCTGTCGACGGCGATGAATCAGAAAGCGACGTCGAAGACACACTCGACGCGCTGCATCAAAGTGCGAGCCCGCTTCAGATGTCGACACTCTTCCCCACGTCTCACGACGCGCCACCGCCTTTGAAGGCGGAGGGGGGTTCCACTCTGGAGATGAGTTCGAGCGAACCAAAAGCGTCCGTGTCGCCTGACCTGAATTGGTTAGTCGCCTTGGGCGAGGTTTGACGCCTCAGACGCGCCGAGCAGTGAGTGCGGTGTTGGCTCGCCGGTAACGTTTGGAGTCAGTGAACTTCACGACAACGGCGAGCAGGAAGCGGACTTGATGGGGTTTCAACGTCTCCGCACGGAAATGGAGAACGGGGCGCGAGCCAAGCACTGGAAAGCCGTACTTCGTTCAACGATGACGCACGCGAAATCCAATCGCGTCAACCTGGCCGCCGGTGCCTTCGCCTACCGCTGGTTTCTCGCCATCTTTCCGATCATTATCGCTCTCTTGGGTATCGCCACGCTCGTGACGGTCCCGAGCCACGTCGTGATCAGCCTCATCAACGGCGTGACCAAATCTCTACCCGCCGGAGCCGCCCAGGTCTTCACAACGGCCATCACCCACGCCGCACAGCACACCAGGGCTGACCTGTTCACCACCGTGGCGGCGAGCGCGATAGCGCTGTGGAGCGCCACGTCGGGCATGGTGATCGTCGAAGAAGGTTTGGACATGGCCTTCGACCTACCGCTAGACCGCTCGTTCCTCCACAAGCGCACGGTGGCGATGCCGATGCTGCTGGGAGCGACCGTCCTCGGAGGCTGCGCATCTGCGCTCGTGATCTTTGGTCCGCAGTTGGGCAACGTCATCAAGGAGTCGGCGCCACTCGGTGGCCCCGCCTTTAGCGCCGTGTGGACCATACTGCGTTTCGCTATTGCTCTGGCTTTGATGAATCTGTTGATGTCGTTGCTCTACTACTTCGCGCCCAATCGCCCGCGCGCACGGTGGCGCTGGGTTAGCCCCGGCGCGCTCTTCGCCACGATTCTGTGGGCGGTCGTCTCGCTCGCTTTTTCCTTCTACACGTCCAGCTTCAATTCCTACGGGCGAACCTACGGGGCCTTCGCCAGCGTTGCCATTCTCATCTTCTGGCTCTATCTGACCGGTCTCGCCATCGTCGTCGGGGGCGAAGTCGACGCCGCAATTGAACGATCCACGCTCGACGCGGAGCCGCCGGGAGTGATCGCAACTTCGTTAGAGAATGGCCCATAGGGCGACTTCCTTCTTTACCTGCCCTGTTATTCTTCGTGATTGCCAGGCCGCCAACCGGAGCCTGTGCGATCTGGAAAGTACGCAATGCCCGCTATATGTGTGCAACACCTTCGCAAAGCGTATGGAGATCTGCACGCGGTTGATGATGTGACTTTTGACGTCGAGCGCGGCGAGGTCTTTGCCCTCCTGGGGCCAAATGGCGCTGGTAAAACCACGTGTATCGAAATCTTCGAAGGATTCCTGCGCCGAGACGGTGGCGACGTGACCGTGTTGGGCGTCGACCCCGGCCAACGCCATGAACAACGCTGGCTACGCACGCGGATCGGCGTCGTGCTTCAAGAGCTCGCGGTCGAGTCGTTCTTCACCGTTCGCCAAGTTCTCGAGCGAAACGCTGGCTTCTATCCCGCGCCTCGTCCCGTCGATGAAGTGATCGAACTCGTGGGGCTTCGCGAGAAGGCCGACGACAAGATCAAGAAACTCTCGGGGGGCCAGCAACGCCGGCTCGACGTCGGGCTCGGGATCATTGGCAACCCCGAGTTGCTCTTCCTTGACGAACCGACAACAGGCCTGGACCCGGCGGCCCGGCGCACGACGTGGGAGTTAATTCGCACGCTTTCCTCCGAAGGGACGACGGTGCTGCTCTCGAGTCACTACATGGACGAGGTTGAGGCGCTGGCACAGCGAGTTGCGGTACTGGCACGCGGCCAAATCGTGGCGAGCGGCTCACCGACGTCGTTGGGAGGTCGCGACCAGGGCCAGGTGACGGTGCGCTTCCAGCTGCCCCACGACGTCGCCGTGACGGACCTCCCGATAGCTCCTTCGCACGTCGACGGCGCCAACATCGAGTTCAACACCGATGACGAAGTGGTGGTGTTGAACCGGCTCACTCATTGGGCCCTGGAACACAACTTCGCCCTCGCGGGTCTCAGCGTGACTCGAGAGACTTTAGAGGACGTGTATCTCGCCCTCACGCACCAGTCCGCTGATCCATCCGAAGAGGCCCTTCATGAGTGAACGAACCGACACCTCCGCACACCGCAGCTTCGCCGTCGCCGACGTGCGCCTCGTCACCCACCAGGTGCGTTACGAGCAGATGGCGTTTTGGATCAATCGCATCGGTGCCGTCTTCACGGTCGGCTTCTCGGTCATCTTCCTCGTCATGTTGGGCGCCAGTGCGGGGAACTCGCGCATCAGCTATCTCGGCAACATCAAACTCGTCCAGTACTACGTGCCCGCCTTCGTGGCCTACGGCGTGATGTCGGCGTGCTTTCAAATGCTCGCCATCAACCTGGTGATACGTAGAGAGACCGGTCTGTTGAAACGCTTGCGGCTGAGTCCGTTGCCGACCTGGGTCTTGCTCGTGTCAATTTTCGTCAGCACAATGATCGTGGCGCTGGTGCAGGTCGTGTTGTTGTTGGCGATCGGACGCTACGGTTACGCCGTCCCCTTCCCCCAGTCGTGGGCCGCTTTCGTGGTGGTGCTCATCGTGGGCATTGTGAGTTTTTCGGCGATGGGGGTGGCCATGAGCACACTGGTCCCTAACCAGGAGTCAGCCGGCCCCGTGACCAGTGTCGTCTTCTTTGTCCTTCTGTTCCTGTCGGGACTGTGGTTCCCCTTGAAGGCCAATTCGGGGTTGGCGAAGTTTTCGAACTACTTTCCGGTGCACCACTTCATCGAAGCGGTGGCCGCGCCGTTTAACCTCCAGCCAGGGGTCTCGGTGTGGGCTTGGCACGACCTGCTCGTCGTCGCGATCTGGGGCGTGGCAGCCTTCGTGGTCGCCCTTCGTAAGTTCCGTTGGGCCCCTCGACGGAGCTAATTCTCCACAATCAAACCTGAAGCGAAGTGGAAAGTGGGGAAGAGCCCCGCCACCCTGCGGCGGCATTTTCCTTGAAAGACTAGGCATTCTGGTGTATTGAAGAATTTTCTAGGAGTTACTTGACAATGATATTAGAGTGATGTTATTCTCGCATCATGTTGATATCAGAGTTTGTAGAAGGCATCAGCGAGGATTTCAAAAATCTGGCCGAGATCGCCGGTGCGGAGGCGGCCTCGATCGTCGAGCGACTGGGTACGGTCTTCGAGCCAGCGCTGCAAAAACACTTCCTCGACGCGCTCAATGCTCTCGTCCAAGAGTTCAACCTCCTCGACGGCGCGCCGTTGACCTTGAACTTCGAAGGTGACGAAGTTCATCTGGCGCGCCTGGTCGCTCCCAGCGCGGAGACGAGCGCCTCGCCCAGCGACTACTCCGCGCGCATCGCGCTACGGCTGAACGACGATCTCAAGGAGAGCATCGAGCACCTGGCTACGGACGTCGGCTCGTCCGTCAATTCGTGGATCGTCCGCTCGCTCGAGCGCACCGTGCGCAGCGACCCGTCCGGTTCGTCCGCATTTGGAAAACGCCAGCTTCGCGGCAAGGGCCGCGCCTAGATCGTGAATGGATGACGTCCCATGAGCACCATGCCAATTCCCGTACCGGGCTACGCGTATCACGAGACCTATTCTCGGGCGCGGCGCGACACGCTGAACTTCGAGTCGTGCGGAGGTGAGCGTCACTCACGAGATGACTTCTCGATGCGCCCGTACGGCCAAATGTTCTACTTTCCCGCGAAAGTCGCGAAGAGAGTCCTCGTACGATTCAACCGAAAGGAAGTCACCGTGTCCGACGAAAGTAAAGCTGACAACGTATCGCCCGAGGTGAGCCCACGGAGAGCGAGTGCGGGCGACCGTGAACGAAGGGAGTCCTTCTCCCCCTCTGGTCCGGTACACGCCAAGGTCTCGACGCGTAGCGGTGACGTGACGGTTCGTACCGGCGAAGGTCACCGACTCGAAGTCACGCTGAGTGCCGACTCAGCGAAGGAAGAAGAGCTGTTGGCACTCGCGAAGATTCACTTTGACGCGACGAGCAACAAGTTGGAGATTCGAACACAGCCTGGCGAACACTTTGATTCGCGGAGAAGTTTTCGAGCCGGCGGGAAAAGGAGATGGCTCGACTTTGGCCACTCTGACCTCAATGTATTGGTCGTCTTGCCTCAACTGTCCTCTCTGGAAGTCGCCACGGTTTCGGGCGACACCGCAGTTCACGGAACACTCGACCATGTGAGTGTGGCCAGCGTTTCGGGCGACGTCAACGTGCCCGATCTATCGACGACACTTGAGGTGCACACTGCCTCGGGTGACGTCCTCGCCGGGCGCGTGCTCGAGAGCCTCAAGTGCCGCAGCGCCTCGGGTGACGTGGACTGCCTCGGGGCCGCCGCCAAGTCTGAGATCATGAGCGCCTCGGGCGACGTGGTCGTCTCGGCCGATCGTCCCGGTGATCTCGTCGTTCGGGTGGTCTCGGGCGACGTCAAGGTACGCGTCGCGCGCGGACTCGCCGTGGACGTAAACGGCCGGACCATCTCAGGCGACATGGGTTCGAACATCGATCTCGATGCGTCGAGCGACGTTACGAGCGACGAGGAGTCGCTCTACATCAAGGTAAATACGGTGTCCGGAGATATCAGAATTGACAAGGCGTCCTAATTCGGCCACCTCCGGATCGAGATTGCTTTGCAACATCCGCAGTGCCGCCTCGTGGGTTCAGGCGAGCGTGCTCCATTGTCAACCTCGCGCAGTTCTAACGGAACGGGCACCTTGCAGGGAATATCTCTTTAATGCAACGTCACGAATCGTGACACTGTGTCGAACAACTCTCGACTGGCCACGAGTTCGCTTACGGCCGCGATTTCGGGCGAGAGCCACCTATCGTGTCCAGGTCCGCCCGAGAGCGCGTTCACTTTGTCGGCAACCGCGCCGGTCACCGGTGACGGCGTCAAAGGCGCCCGCAGCGCCAGAGCGCGCGCGCTCGCGAGCATCTCGATCGCCACGACGTCGCGAAACGCCTCGAGGGACTTGCGCAACTTTCTGGCGGCGTGCCAGCCCATCGAGACGTGGTCCTCTTGCATGCCCGAAGAGGGAATCGAGTCGACGCTTGCCGGCGTGGCCAGTCGCTTCATCTCGGTCACCAGCGCCGCTTGGGCGTACTGGGCGATCATGAGACCCGAGTCGACGCCGGGCTTGTGCGCGAGAAACGCCGGTAGACCGTAACTTCGATTGACATCCAAAAGTCGATCAGTGCGCCGCTCAGACATCGAGGCGACGTCCGCTAACGCGATTGCGAGATAGTCCAGTACATAGGCGACGGGCGCGCCGTGAAAGTTGCCGTTCGAGACCAATGAGCCGTCGGCCAGCACCGAGGGATTGTCGATCGCGGCCGCCAGCTCGATGTCGGCGACGCTCGTGGCGTAGCTAAAGGTGTCGCGCGCGGCGCCGTGCACCTGAGGGGCGCAGCGCAACGAGTAGGCGTCTTGGACCTGGGAGGGATCGTCGAGATGTGAGCTGACGATGCCGGAGTGCTCGAGTAATGCGGCCAAATTCTCGGCGCTGGCCAGTTGGCCTGGGTGTGGTCGCAGCGCGTGAATCTCGGCGAGAAAGACTCGATTCGTCCCTCGAAGGGCCTGAATGGACATCGCGGCCGCGAGGTCGATCTGTTGCATCAGCGCCATGCCGTCGTCAATGGCGAGCACCAGTTGTCCCAACATGCCGTCGGTGCCGTTGATGAGCGCGAGTCCTTCTTTTTCCGCCAATTCGACGGGCCTCAATCCCGCGTCCTTAAGAGCATCAACCGCGGAACGGCGCGCTCCCCCAGCGTCACGCACCTCACCTTCACCCATAAGTGCCAGGGCCACGTGAGCCAGCGGGGCCAAATCTCCGGAGCACCCGAGAGAGCCGAACTCGTGCACGATCGGCGTGATGCCCGCATTCAGTAACGCCGCGTAGGCCTGAGCAGTCGTCGGACGAACGCCGGACACGCCGCTACAGAGATTGGTCAGACGCGAAACCATCATCGCTCGAATGACGTCATTCTCGACTTCGGGCCCGACGCCCGCGGCGTGAGAGCGGATCAACGAACGTTGCAAGTCGCGTCGCTCTTCGGGCGAGATCGACGTGGTCGCGAGTGAGCCAAAGCCCATCGAGAGTCCGTAGATGGGCGCGCCGCTGTCTACGAGCACGTTGATGGCCGCGCGCTGGCGAGTAAGTCGCGCGAGTACGTCGTTGCCGAGCGAGATGGGCTCAAACTTTCTCGCGACCGCAATGAGCTGAGCTCTCGTCATTGCCTCAAGACCTACAACGACTGTCATTTCGAGGCGACTAGCGATCGACGATTCTCACGCCGCCCTCGTCCGGTTCGTCGGGCTCGACCTCGATGTAAGTCGGCACGGGCGTCGCCTCGAGGTCGTGCCCGAGGTCGTCTCGATAGGCCGGCGTCGGCGTGGCGAGGTACTCGCCCTCGGCGGTGCGCGAGACGATGTTGTGAGTCTTACGTTTACCGGCACCGTGCACGCCCTGCATCTCCTTACAGATCTTGTAGGCGATCGGATAGGCGATGAGGGGCACGAGAATCGTGAGAATGCGCATCGCCCACAACACCGAGTTGAGTGAGATGTGAAAGAAGTTCGCGATGACGTCGGTGGAGCTGGCGATAAAGAGCATGGTCACAAAGGCCAGCGCCGCGACGCCCACCGCGGTGCGCTTGGGCCGCTGACTCGGTCGATCCAAGAGATGGTGGATCTCGTTGTCCTTGGTGTATATGCGTTCCAACATCGGCCAGGCGTAGGCCAGGCCGAAGATGATGCCCGGCAGGATCAGCGCCGGTACCAGAACCTCGAAGGGGATCGTATGGCCGAAGCTGTGAAAGCTCCACGAGGGCCATATTCGCAGCGCCCCGTCAAGGAAGCCCATGTACCAGTCGGGCTGCACGGCATAGGAGATGCGCGATGCGTCGTAGGGACCGAACTGCCAGATCGGGTTGATCTGGGCGAACGCACTGAGCAGCGCCGTGAAGCCCGCGACGATGAAGAGAAAGCCCGTGGTCTTGGCCATGAAGACCGGGAACATCGGTGAGCCCACGACGTTCTTCTCGGTACGGCCCTCGCCGGGGAACTGGGTGTGCTTTTGGCGAACGAGCAAGAACAGATGCGCGCCGACGAGACCAATGATGATCAGGGGCACAATCAAACAGTGCAGGATGTAAAAGCGCGGGATGGTCGACGCGCCGGGGAAGTTCCCCCCGAAGATGAAGAACGCTAGGTACGTGCCGACGAAGGGTATCGACAACAGGATCGAGTACGCGATGCGAATGCCGGTGCCCGAGACGAGGTCGTCGGGCAACGAGTACCCGAGAAAGCCATTGACAATCGCCAACGTCAACAACGTGACGCCGATCGTCCAGTTGAGTTCGCGGGGCTTTCGAAAGGCGCCGGTGAAAAAGACGCGCGCCATGTGCACGACGAGGGCCCCCACAAAGATGTCGCAGGCCCAGTGGTGCATCTGGCGCATCAAGAGTCCCCCGCGCACCGCGAACGAGATGTTGACCGTCGACGAGAAAGCCTGGGTGACCTGTTGACCGTCGAGCGGCAGGTAGGAACCGTGGTACGTGACGATCGCCGAGCTCGGGATGAAGTAGAAGGTGAGAAAGACCCCGGTGATGAGCAGGATCAAGAACGAATAAAGCGCGATCTCACCGAGCATGAACGACCAGTGGTCGGGAAAGATCCTGTCCATGAAGGTGCGTCCGCCCTTGGCGACTCCGAGGCGATCGTCGAGTTCGTTCAGCGCCTTGCCGACCTTGCCGTAGGGGCCCGCAGCCTTGCGCTTGGCGCGCTGATTGGTGGCAGTGACGTCGCTCACGCGCGCTCCCAGAAGCCCGGTCCGACGGGCTGGTTGTAGCCCGCTTGCGCGCGCAGGAAGCCCTGGCCGTCGATGTAGAGCGGCAGTTGGGGCAACGGGCGAGGAGCGGGACCGAACTGAGGCACCGCGCCGTTGTTGACGTTGAACATCGACTGGTGACAAGGACAGACCAGCAGTTGCAGCTCTTGTTCGTAGAGCCCGACCGGACACCCCAGGTGCGTACAGAGTTTGGAGTAGGCCACGTAGCCGAGCGGGGCCCAGCTCTCACGGCCCTTCATGGTCGTGAACTTTTCGTTCGAGACTCGAATCAACACCGTCTGGTCGACCGCTTGGCCGCGGTCGGAGTCCTGGGTGCCTTCGGGAAAGACCGTCACGATCGAGCCGACCGCGAGATCGCCCGCCGAGACACGTCGGCCCGTTTGATCGACCACGTAGGAGTCCTTGCGCCAATCGGTGTGAAAGAGCGTGCCCTTGGGCAGTGGCCCGAGACTGCGCAACGTCGGGAACATCGCCACCACCCCAAAGATGCCGAGACCCCCAGCGAGGAGTCCCCCGAGCATCTTGCGACGCTTCATCACGCTGCCCCCGCGCTCGACGATCGCTGCGGCGAACGCGTTGCGATCGGCTTCGCTGTTGGCGAGCACGTGACGCTCTTCGACAAAGGGGCCCCGAGGCATGAGGTACTTGCCCCAGGCGACGAGACCGACGCCGAAGAAGAACAGCCCGCCCCCGAGCGTGGCGCCGAGTGTCCAGGGTTTCGCGTTCACCCAGTAGCAGGCCCCGAAGCCGGCCGTCAGTATCGTGCCGAGCACGAAGTTGATCGCGATCACGTGCTCGACGGTCTTGGGATTCTTCGCCGCGGGCAACAGGTGCGGGTCGTTCTCGCTGAGACCGTTCAACGACACCGGCGTGCGGTGTTCTTCCTTCTCGCTCACTGGCGCTCTCCGATCCAGTAGCAGACCAGTACCAAGACCCCCACGCCCAAGAGCAGTCCGACGAATCCTTCCGCGACCGGACCGAGCCCGCCGAGGCCGAACCCGCCGGGGTTGTTGGGGTGTTCAATCTCGGTGGTGACGTACTGCGTGACGTCATCGACCTGCTGGTCGCTCAAGTTGCCCGTGAAGCGCGGCATGTTGGCCGGGCCCGTGCGGATAGCTTCGACGACCTGAAAGGCGGGAATGTGGCGCAGCGACGGCGAGAACGTGCTCGACGCGAGCGCGTCGCCGTCGCCTTCAATGGTGTGACACGACGCGCAGTTAAGTGCGAACAGCGCCGCGCCGTCCGAGACGTTGGCGTTCGCCAGATTGGGCGAGGGAATCAACGGTAGGCTCGGCGCCAACGAATTCACCCACGCGGCGATCGCCAGCGCCTGATTGGGCGTGAGGCGAGGGAGGCGCCGTGGCGCTTCGATCGCGCGAGGGTCGGTGGCGGGCATGCGCCCCGAGTCGACCCAGAAGTCAATCGTGGCCGGACCGAGTCCGACGAGGTCCGGGTACGCGCCCGTGGTGCCGTTGGCCGGTACGCCGTCGGCCTGGTTGCCGTGACACGACGCGCAGTTCTCCATATAGAGCGCCTCGCCGAGGTTGTCGAGCTTGGCGGGGGGTGCGGTGTACGTGATGTACTTATTGCCGTACTCGATAACCGTGCCGGCCTTGTTCTTGACGACGATGGAGGAGTTCGGCGTGCCCGAGTTACGCCGCGAGGTCTCCGTCGGGTTGTAGTTCGCTCCGTGCGCGGCGCCCACGAAGATCGCCCCGGGGGCGAGCACGAAGAATCCCGCCACGCTCCAGAGCGCCGCGCGCCTAACGAGGGGTGATGTCAATTTCATCTACTTCAACAAGAAGAGGGCCGAGTAGAGCCCGATCCAGACGACGTCCACGAAGTGCCAGTAGTAGCTCACGCCCTGAAAGGTGGCGAGCTCCCCCGCGTCACCCTCTCGGCCGCGCATTCGAAAGAGCAGGAACGACATCGCCACGAGTCCTAAGAACACGTGCAGTCCGTGCAGACCGGTCGTGATGAAAAAGATCGAGCCGTACGAGTTGGTGTACCAGCGCGTGGTGATGTGCGTCCACTCGTAGGCCTGATTACCCACGAACAAGGCGCCCATGATGATGGTGGCGATCACCCAGTTGCGCGCCGCCTCGCGGTGGCGATGCTCAATCAGCCACACCGCACGTTGCATCGTGAACGACGACCCGATGAGAATGAGGGTGAAGATGCCCGCTTGCAGGACGTCCAGCTTCGTGCCCACGGGCGGCCACGTCGCTAAGTGCGCGCGAATGGTGAACAACGCGGCGAAGAGTCCCGAGAAGAACATCAGCTCAGAACCGAGCCAAATCATTACGCCAATTGCCAACATTGGCGGGCGATCGTGGACAATCTTCTCTTGCTTCGCCAGGCTTTCGGGGGAAACGGCCTGACTCATCCCTACATTTCTAGTAGAAATCAACACCCCAAAGCGCACTCGGCGCCGCTCGATTCAGCGCAGCGTCGCGGGAAGTTCTTGGCACGCCACGAGTGCCAATCGTCGTGTGGGACGGGTCAACGCCACGTAGAGCGTGCGCAGACCCCTGGGTGTCGTGCTCTCGCCGTCACGTGCGCCCCGATTGGCAATCTGACCAGGCTCGACAACGACGACCGCGTCGAACTCCAGTCCGTTCGCTCCCTCGGCCGCCAAAACCACGAGATCGGCCGAAAGACCCTTGGAATCTTGCTCGCGCGGGTCAATGGCGTCGAGCCCTGCGCCGCGCAATGTCGTGACAATTTCATCGACGCGCGCGCCAGCGACGATCACTGCGACGCGCCCCGGCGCGACGGCCTCTATCTCGCCTCGCGTGACGTCCGAGAGCGCTTTGGCGAACTCTTCGGGACGCACGTGCGCAACGAGTGGCTGCGTCCCCGCCCGGCGAACGGGCCGCGGAGGCACCAGGTCCGGCGCCGCCGCCACCAACGTCGCCGCGGCAAAATTGAGCACCTCTTCGGGTGTGCGATAGCTCACCGTCAAGTCAACTCGCTTGGGCGTACGTCGTGGTGCGAGCACGCCGAGCAGGGCGTCCCACGAGGAGGCCGACGACGCCGTCGTCGCCTGGCCCATGTCGCCGACGATGGTCATCGAACCGGTCAAGTCACGGCGCTTGAGGACCCGAAGCTCCATCGGCGAGAGGTCCTGTGCTTCGTCGACGGCGATGTGCCCGTAGGTCACGAACTCCGCCTCGTCGAGCTCTTGGGACTGCACGACGGCGAGACGTTGTGCTTCACGTAGCGCCGCCGCACGGTGATTACCGGCGTAGGCGTCGAGGTCGACGCCGGCCAAGATGCCAGTCTCTTCGGGTTTGGGCACCGGGCGAGGACGTCGCCGTGGCCCCACCAGCACCCTCGCCTCGTCGATCAGCGCGGCGTCGGCCTTGGTCCAGGCGATCTCTTCGAATGAGGTGAATCGCGGTCGATACAACACCGCGATCTCCTGCTCACTCAACACGTCTTTGCCGGCGGCCTTCAACAGGGCCGGCGCGCCCAACAGGTCGTGCAAGAGCTCTTGACCGGACAGTCGGGGCCAGATCCGTTGGAGGGCCTCTTTGAACTGGGGCGTCGAGCGTATGAGATCGGCCAACTCGCCCACCGCGTTCACTTCGTCGGAGACCTCATGGACGAAACGATCGTGATACTCATGGGCGAGGCGCGTCGCGAGCTCTCGTCCGACGGCCGAGCGACGTTGATTGTGATTACCGGGTCGTCGACGGGCCCGATCAACGGCATCTTTGCTGTAGGCGGTGCGCAAGACGATGATCGCGCGGCCGACGGGAATCTCGATGTCGTGGCGAAGAGGCCGCTCACGAGTTTGCAGCGCTCGAGCGAGCACCTGGGCCATGCGAAGGTCGCCCTTCAATTGGTCTACTTCTTCAGAGTCGACGGCGTTCACCTCGACATTGGTCACCAGTCCCGCAATCGTCGAGAGGGTGACGCCGGACTCGCCGAGCGAGGGCAAGACGTTCTCGATGTAGTTAAGAAACAGAGGATTCGGACCGACCACTAAGACGCCTTGACGTTCGAGCGTCGCACGGTGCGTAAAAAGCAAATAAGCGGCACGGTGCAACGCCACGGCGGTCTTGCCGGTGCCGGGACCGCCTTGCACCAAGACAACGCCCGCGAGGGGGCTGCGGATAATTTCGTCTTGCTCGCCTTGGATGGTAGCGATGATGTCGCCCATGTGGCCCGTTCGAGCTCGGCCGAGCGCCGCGAGCAGCGCGCCGGGTCCCCCTAACGCGAGGCCGCCTTCAATGAGACCCTCTTCCGTGGCCGAACGCACGGCGTCCTCGGGCAAGTCCAGTTCGCCGTTGGCGTCGGCGAAGTACTCGTCTTCGACGCCCGAGACTTCGTTGGCGCGAATCGCGACGTGACGACGGCGCGACAGTCCGAGCGGCTCGACGCCCGTCGCACGATAAAAAGCCGCCGCGACCGGAGCGCGCCAGTCGATTACCAACGGGTTGAGGGCCTCGTCGGAGACGGCGAGTCGTCCGACGTGGTAGGTGTCGCCGTGACCGTTGCCGTTGCCATTCGCTTGATAGTCAATGCGACCAAAGAACAGTGACTGGTCCCCAATGGCAAGTTGATCGAGTCGATGGAGCGCGGTGCCCATGACGACGTCGCGCTCGACGAGGTCGCCAGCGCCTCGCATGTTCGCAACGGCCGCGCTGTCACGAAGCGCACGCGCGCCTTGGCGCATGTGGTCGAGTGCCCCTAGGGCGAGATCGAGGAACTCCTGCTCCTCGGCGATCTCACGCTCGTGCGCCATTGACGACCTCTCTTCAGCCCGAAAACAGGGGAGAGACAAGTCTAGAGGAACCACGCGCTCGGGCCCACAATCGTGGAAAGTCGCTGACCTAGATTGGAGGTGGCAAAAGGAGCGCCGTGAAAGAGCCAGTTTTCCTGCGGGCCTGTCGAGGTGAGTCCGTTGAGCACGTGCCGGTCTGGTTTATGCGCCAAGCCGGTCGATCACTGCCCGAATACCGGGCCCTGCGTGCCACGGGCTCGATTCTCGAGGCGATTGCCAACCCAGCAGTTGCCAGCGAGGTAACAATGCAGCCCGTTCGCCGATACGGAGTAGACGCGGCGATACTTTTTTCTGACATCGTCGTGCCGTATCACGCGCTGGGCTTTGGAATCGACATCGTACCTGGTCGTGGTCCGATTATTGGACAACCCTTTACCAGTAGCGACGACCTGTCCCGACTGCACGATCTCCAAGACAGCGACATCGCTCACGTGACCGCGACTGTCGATCTCGTCGTCGAACAACTAGCGGCGAGCAATACTCCCCTCATTGGCTTCGCCGGCGCCCCCTTCACGGTGGCGAGCTATCTCGTCGAGGGCGCGCCCACGCGCGACTTCGCCGTCATTAAGACTTTGATGCATTCCAATCCCCCACTTTTCTCTCAACTACTCGATCGACTCGTGGCCATAACGGTGAGTTTCCTTCGAGCGCAAATCACCCACGGAGCTCGAGCCGTGCAGCTCTTTGATTCGTGGGCCGGTTCGCTCACTCGAGACGAGTACCGTCGCTTCGCCCTGCCCGCCACGAAAGCCGTGCTCGAGGGGGTCGCCGATCTGGGAGTGCCGACCATCCTCTTTGGCGTTGGCACCGGTGAACTGCTCGATCTCATGGGTAGCGCAACGAGCACCGTCGTGGGCATCGATTGGCACGTCGATCTCGACGAGGGTCGGCGCCGCGTCGGCAACAAGCCCGTCCAAGGCAACCTCGATCCCGCGCGGTGTCTCGGCGGCGAGGCGCTGGCCGTGGAGGCCGCACGCGAAGTGATGACGAAGGCCGGTCGCGAGGCCGGACATATCTTTAATCTGGGACACGGTGTCTTACCCGAGACGGACCCTGCGGTGCTCGAAGCGGTCGTGCGCGTCGTGCACGAAGAAGGAAGGGCGGGCGTGACGTGAAAACCGGAGTTCTCGTCATGGCCCACGGCACGCCCACGGCACCAAGTGGCATCGAGGCGTTTTACACTCGCATCCGCCACGGGCACCCACCCACACCGGAACAGTTGGCCGACCTCACGCGGCGATACCAGGCGATCGGCGGGACGTCGCCGCTTGCCCAGCACACCGCCGACCAAGTGGCGGGACTCGCCGGGGCACTGGAGGCGTCGTCTCCGGGCCACTTCGATGTGCGCTACGGATCGAAGTTCGAGCCGCCTCTGCTCGAGGATGCCGCGGCGGCCTTTCGTGAAGAGGGATTCACGCGGGTCGTCGGGCTCGTGTTGGCCCCACACTCTTCTACGATGTCCACCGATCAGTACATGGAGCGCGCGCGCGTCGCCCTCGGCGAGGCGGTCGAGTTCGTCACTGTCGCCGCATGGTATCGCACACCGGGTTTCTTAGAGCTCATCGCTCAGCGCGTCAACGACGCGATGGCGACCATACCGCCCTCGCGTTACGCCACCACCGAAGTTCTCTTTAGCGCTCACTCGCTACCCATGAGGATTCTCGAACTCGGCGATACCTACCCCGAACAGTTGCACGAGAGCGCGAAGATCGCGGCCGAACTCGCTGGTGTGCGATCTTTTGACGTGGCTTGGCAGTCCGCCGGGCGCACGTCCGATCCCTGGCTCGGACCGGACATCTTGGACGTGCTGCGCGAGAAGGCAGCGAACGGTTTCACCGACGTCGTGTCGTGTCCGATTGGTTTCGTGTCCGACCACCTCGAAGTGCTCTTCGACGTCGACATCGAGGCCCAGAGCGTCGCTCGAGAGGTCGGGCTCAATCTGGTTCGTACGGCGTCACTCAACGACGACCCCGCCTTTCTCGCCGTGCTCGAGCACATCGTCGAGACCGCGGCGAACTAGGTGAGTCGCTTCTCGGTCGTCGTGGTCGGCGGCGGCATCAGTGGACTCGCCGCCGCGTGGGAGCTTTCGGGCGGTGCGACAGGACCAAACGATGGGACCCCTCGGATTGAAGTCGTAGAAGCCAGTGAACGCTTCGGCGGTTCACTTACGACCACTGAGTTCGCAGGTCGCACGATCGATCTCGGCGCCGACGGTTTCTTGGCCCGGCGCCCAGAGGCCGTCACCCTCGTGGAGGAGCTGGGACTACGTGATCAATTGGAGGCCATTGACGCCAGCGGCGCGTCGCTGTGGGCGCGTGGCGCGCTCCACGAACTACCCGGGGGCCTCGTCTTGGGCGTGCCCACATCTCTACGTGAGATCTTGCACTTCAAGGGGGTGACGTGGCGAGCGCGACTCGCGGCGCGACGCGACGTTTTCCTTCCCAAACGCCTTCGTCTCGGCAACGACGCAACCATTGGCGAGATCGTGCGCACCAAACTCGGCGACAAACTCAGCGTTGACCTCATCGAGCCAATGATCGGCGGTATCCAAGCCGGTCGCATCGACGAACTCTCCGCGAAGTCAGTCTTTCCCGCCCTGCTCGACGCGGCTCGAACGGGCGGCTCACTGATGAAGGCTCTTCGTCCGGTGGGACTGGTCAATCCCGGTCCCCGCGCCGAGAGTGTCTCGAGTGGTCCCGTCTTTTTCACACTGAAGAACGGCGTGGGGTCGTTGCCGCGTGAGCTCGCCCGACAGTTGATGGATCGCGGCGTCGTTCTTCGAAGCTCCGTCGAGGTGACGGCTCTTCGGCGCACGCCCGCTGGCAGTTATCCCTGGGAAGTGGACACGCTTCACACGACGACGCCCGCCAACGCCGTCATTCTCGCCACGCCCGCGCCCGCCGCCGCAGCCTTACTCGGTTCGCTCGATCCGGCGATCGAGAGGTTGGGGCAGATTGACAGTGCTGGCGCGGCGATGGTCACCTTTGCGCTCGCGGTCGATGAGATTACCCTGACGAAATCGGGCACGGGAATACTGGTGCCCCTTCGCACCTCGTGGGCCGGCGACGGTTCGATGATGGTGACGGCCGTCACGTTTCTCGATCGAAAGTGGCCCCATCTTGCGCGCAACAATGACGTGATATTGCGAGCGCACGTGGGACGAAGCGACGACGCGCGCTGGATGCGGCTGAGCGACGAGGCGCTAGCGAGGCGGGTGAGCGAAGAACTCGCGGTGCTGTTGCCGCACTTTGGCACCCCGTACGAGACACTGGTGCAGCGCTGGCCCCATGGTCTACCCCAGTATCACGTGGGTCACGATCAGCTCATCGATGAAGCGCGAGCCGCGAGCTCGAAATTCACGGTCGCAATCGCTGGTAACGCCTACGACGGCGTAGGCGTACCCGCCAGCATTGGCTCAGGACGTCGCGCCGCACGCCAAATTCTCGATGCCACGTGTGCGTTTACGTAGCAACATCGGCAACATCACCAGATGAGAGAAGTGATACACGCGTTGATGTTCGACGTGCACAATGTGAAGACGGGGACTCGACGTGAGCTGCAACCTTGAAATGGCGGTTATCAAGAATTGCTGTCGTAGATTAACGTTGATCACTTTCACGCGGGGTGTATGACCTGAGAAGCGCCACCGACACGAGAGCCCAAATTGTTATTAGAACTAGCCAGATTACAAGTCGCACCCACGGATGAAGGCCGTCGGGCGCGAATTCTTTGCTCAGCGGTGCATAAGCAACCCATCCGTAGTTCAGGTTTGAACCAATTGACATCAGCCATTGACCCAGCGCGTAAAGAGCGGCGCTGAGTCCGACGACAATCACAAGGCGTTGCGAACGATTTAGCGGAGTCATTCTCACCGGTTCATCATGTCACGGCAGCCGATGAACATTCACGCAACTGATGATTGAGCTAATCCACTTGAACTCCGATCAGTAGCCTGACGCGAATGATCTGCATCTAGAAAACGGCGGACTCTCTAACCTTGGCAATTACGCCTTCGGGCGCTGCGCAGTGCCTCCATTCATGGATCCGTGTAACGCTGGCTCCGGTGCGGACAGTACTAGTGGTGAGATCCAATGGGGACGAGGCGACCGCTTGGGCGGCCGTTCTCGGCAACGACGGCGACGCTTTCGTTGCTGTCTTCGATCAACATCGCGACCGTGTGTATCGCCACGCCCTCCGAATGACCGCGAACGTGCACGACGCGGAAGATGTGACGGCCGGTGCGTTCCTAGAACTATGGCGACGCCGGACGGCGGTTCGGGTGGTCGACGGTTCCGTGCTGCCTTGGCTTCTCGTAACGACGACAAATCTGTCGCGAAATCTGACGCGTAGCCTCCGTCGCTATCGATCACTCATCGCCGCGCTTCCGCGCGCCGAAGTCGCGAGAAGTGCTGAGGACGTTGCGCTGGAGCAGATGGAGGAATTTGAAATCGCTGCAAAGGTACGAGATGCGCTGAGCGGCCTGTCGCCCTCGGACGCCGCCCTCATCACGCTCACCATGTTCGAGCACTACTCACCCGCACAAGCGGCAACTGCCCTTGACATCACCGATGGCGCGGCACGCACGCGTCTTCACCGTGCGCGGACCCGCATGGCCGCGGCGCTCGGAACCTTAGATGACAATGAGAACTTCAAATCTACAAAGGAGACGAGTCGATGAGCACCATAGAGATGGATCCGGTCTTTACCGCAGCTTTGCGCGACGCTCTCGGGGCGACCGTCAAGGACACTCTTCGCGTGCGTCGTCGTTGGCGGTGGCGTGTGGGAACTGGCTTGTTCCTCGGTGTATCCCTCGTGGCCGGGGGAGTGGCCTTGGCGTCGGGAATGTTCTCACCTCCCGGAACGGGGGTGGATTCTTCCCTCGGTAACGCCATTACCGCAACGCGAACCGGAACCGCGACGATCGATATCGGCGCACCGCCAGCAACCTCAACTGATCTTTCACTCTTATTGACGTGTTTCACCGTCGGCACGTTCTACTTTCCTAACGGTTCAAGCTTGAGCTGCGACGCCGCCGACTTGACTCACACGCCACCAATCGACCGACAAGCCAGCGAAGTTGTGCCACTCACCGCTGGCGTCGACACGGTGACCATCAAGACCAACCCGAACTCAACGTGGTCATTGCAAGTCATGTACCTGAATCAAGTCACGACCCCCTGGGGTGTCAACGCGAGCGGAGAGACGTACGGCGTAGCGAATCAGAATGGCACCCCAGACCTCATGGCTGTCACTATCAATCAGGGGACGACAAACGGCTACGTCAAGGAGAGCGATTTGAACTGCGCTGGAGGTGGTGGCGTGAAATCGCTGGCGGAAGCGCTCGCTTGGGACAAAGGAAGCCAGAACCGGAATATCTCGATTCCCGTTTATGAGAGCGATGGCGCGACGGTTCTTGGGACCTTCGTAATTGGTGATGCCTCGGGACCGAATGCCCATACGATTCCACTCTCATCGCTCTCTCTGGGCTGTTAGACAACATGCGGTACCGCACACCTCCATGTGATCAGGAGACAGAGTGAGGGTTCCAGTCGTGGACC
>Ga0182024_10001080_pt1 | contig 70608 bp, 68 predicted proteins | sample P32metaG_FD_120480 | JGI IMG/M metagenome (GOLD analysis project Ga0182024, IMG submission 120480) | Permafrost microbial communities from Stordalen Mire, Sweden - P3-2 metaG (Illumina Assembly) | ecosystem: Environmental > Terrestrial > Soil > Wetlands > Permafrost | place: Sweden: Stordalen...
CCTTGTCGACATGCTCATCAAATCCGAATGGCACAGCCGCCGCTACATGAGCATCGACGCGGGCATCTGGGAACGAGGCTTCCTCGTGATTAATGACCGGTCCCTCGGCCGCGTCTTTGAACTGTCCGGCAAAGCCTTCGACCGCGTCGATCGCCGCATCAACTCCGCCCAGCGCAATTTCCAGAAAGCGCTCAGGCAACTCATGGAACTCCGAGCCAAACGAGCCAACGAACCTGCGGAACCGGCGCAAGCCCTACCGAACCCCGACTGTGAAAGAGCGGTATTCGAAACTTCCGACGCTGCAACCAAACCACTTACCCCCAAATTGGTTTCGTTCCTTCAATTTTATAATCCGCCCGAAACCGACGCCCCAACGAACCCCGAACCCACGCTCCCGGACCCCCAAAATCCGCCAATCGCCGCATAATAACGATGACAATCCTCACCCTCCAGCCCCGAACGCTCATCGTTACGCAACCCGTGCGCCCAAACCCGCCTTGCCTTTCCAGCCATAACGTTATAACCTCTCAACTTGCCCGTTTCCACGCTCGAAAGGCCAACAAGTTGAAGCTCGCTCCCATCGACTACGCCATCCTCATCCTCTATTTCTCCTTCGTCATCGGCATCGGCTGGCGTTTGCGCAAGTCCGTCACCTCCGCCGGCGATTTCCTCTCCGCGGGCCACAAAGTCCCCCTCTGGATCACCAGTCTCGCCTTCCTCGCGGCGAATCTCGGCGCGCAGGAAGTCGTCGGCATGTGCGCATCCGGCGCGAAATACGGCATCATGACCGCGCATTTTTACTGGATCGGCGCAGTCCCCGCCATGCTCTTCGTCGGCGTCTTCATGATGCCGTTCTACTACGGCAGCCGCGCCCGCTCCGTTCCCGAATATCTGAAACTCCGCTTCGACGAAAAGACGCGCGGCCTCAACGCCATCGCCTTCGCCATCATGACGCTGTTCTCCTCCGGCATCTCGATGTACGCCCTCGGCCGCATGTTCCAGCTCGTCCTCGGCTGGAGCTTCGACGCCTCCGTCATCCTCTCCGCCATCATCGTCCTGATCTACACCTACATGGGCGGCCTCCGCAGCGCCATCTATAACGAGGTCCTGCAATTCTTCCTCATCGTCATCGGCTTCTCGCCACTTTCGATCCTGGCCGTGCAGCGCGCCGGCGGCTGGAGCGGCCTCCGGCAAAAGCTCCCCGACGTGATGACGCACACGTGGAAGTACATCGGCCACGCGAACCAGAATCCGATGGGCGTCGAAGCCTTCGGCCTCTTCGCCGGCCTCGGTTTCGTTCTCTCCTTCGGCTACTGGTGTACCGACTTTCTCGTCATCCAGCGAGCCATGGCCGCCGAAAATATGTCCGACGCGCGCCGCACTCCGCTGATGGCAGCCTTCCCGAAAATGATCATGCCGTTCATCGTGATCGTGCCCGGCATCGCCGCCATCGCGCTCTCCAAATCCGGCGGCGGCTACCACCTGCCAATGAAATCACCGGGCGTCTACGATTACGATCAGTCCCTCACCACGCTCATGGCGCAGTTCTACCCAAGCGGCATGCTCGGCGTCGGACTCACCGCCCTCATGGCCAGCTTCATGTCCGGCATGGCAGGCAACGTCACGGCGTTCAATACGGTTTTCACCTACGACATCTATCAGGGCTACATCAACCGCAAAGCCAGTGACAAGCACTACCTGACCGTGGGCCGCATTACCACGATCGTCGGTATCGCTCTCTCCATCGCGACCGCCTATCTCGCGACGCACTTCAACAACATCATGGATTTCCTCCAGCTCATCTTCGGCTTCGTCAACGCGCCGTTGTTCGCGACGTTCCTGCTCGGCATGTTCTGGAAGCGCACCACCGGCCACGGAGCCTTCACTGGCCTCCTGCTCGGAACCAGCGCGGCCGCCGCGACCTACGGACTCACACTAGCCGAGGACAAAGGCGGCTGGATCGCCAACCTCCATAGCTTCCCTTCCACCATGGCGCAGAATTTCTGGATCGCGATCGCCGCATGGACAACTTGCTTCTTAGTCACGATCGCGGTGAGTCTCGCCACCGCGCCGCGCCCCGACGCAGAACTAAAAGGTCTGGTCTACGGCCTGACCGACGTTCCCCACGAAACAGGAATAAACTGGTACCAAAGGCCCGTACCGCTGGCCCTGGTAGTAGGCGCAGCCCTCATAGTCCTGAACCTCTTATTCCTATGACGACCCAGACGGTTTCTCACCTACAGTGGCAACACGCTCCAGCTTGTTGTTTGTTGTTCTGTGTGGGGCAGGCGGTTCCGCCTGCCCTGGGGCGCAGCCAGCAAGCCCGGCAGACGCGGTGCCTTTATAACGCCCCCAGGACAAAACCATGCTAGACCTAAGACTCCCCTCCGGCTTATTCTTCGCGATCACAGGCATCGCCCTGATGGTGTACGGCATCGTCGACACTACGCGAGCCCCGCTCACCGACGCGAACGTGAACCTCTACGCGGGCGCAGTGATGACGGCATTCGGCCTGATCCTGCTCCTCCTCGCGCGCGGTGCCCGAAAAACATGATCTTCCGCGCGCCCGGCCGAGTCAACCTGATCGGCGAGCACACAGACTACAACCAGGGCTTCGTACTCCCCATAGCTCTTCATCTCGAAACGCAAATCGAAACTCACCCATCTGACACGCTGCAGGTCCATTCGGCAGCCCACAACGAGACGCGGCAGCTTTCCGGGCTGACTCCGCAGGGCCACTGGAGCGACTACATTGCAGGTGTTGCAAAAGAACTCCAGTCGCTCGGAATAGAAGTCAAGCCCATGATGCTCTACATCGAGAGCACAGTGCCCGAAGGTGCGGGCCTCAGTTCCTCCGCGGCGCTCGAAGTCGCGACTGCGCTCGCGCTCTTACAGGGCAGGGAACTCGACCGTCTCGAAATCGCCCGTCTCTGCCAGCGCGCCGAAAGCAATTTCGTCGGCATGCCCTGCGGCATCATGGACCAATACGTCTCGCTCTTCGCCCAGGAACACGCCGCTCTGAAAATCGACTGCCGCAGTCTCGAATCGGAGCCCGTGCCGCTCCCCGATAACGTGGCAATCCTGGCTGTGAACTCAATGGTGAAGCACAACCTCGGCCAATCGGCCTATCGAACCAGAGTAAAGGAATGCGCCGAAGCCTGCCGGATTGCAGGGGTGGGCTCACTCCGCGACGCGACCTTCGATCAAATCCACCACAACAAACGAGCGCGCCACATCGTAACCGAAAACCAGCGAGTGCAAGCCTTCGTGGAAGCCGCTAAATCAAACGACCTCGAAAAGATGGGGCAACTCTTCCTCGAATCCCACGCCAGTATGCGCGACGATTACGAGATCTCGTGCGAAGAGATCGACTTCCTGGTGGACACCGCCGCAAAGATCCCCGGCTGCTACGGAGCCAGAATGACCGGTGGTGGCTTCGGAGGCTGCACCGTGAACCTGGTCGCCCCGGATGCCGTGCCGTCGTTTACGGACGCAATCCGCAGGGCTTACCCGAAAGCCCAGGTCATCGCCTGCGTCCCAGCCGGCCGTGCGGGAGAAATCGGTAAAAATAAATGAGACAAATTCCCGCTGCGGGCACTATATGTTCAAATAGTACGCCCAAAGCATTCTCTGAGAGGCAGGCCGCCAAGCCTGCCTCTCGCTCCTACCTCGAAGCCTGCTCGTCCAGCACTTCAATACAAGCCACGCAGAATGCAGGCAGATCGTCCGGCTTTCGCGACGTCACCAGGTTTCCGTCGCGCACTACCTCGGAGTCTTCCCAGAGCGCCCCGGCATTCACCACGTCGTCCTTGATCGCGAAGAACGACGTCGCCCGCTTGCCGCGCAGCACGTCGGCCGAGCACAGCACCCACGGCCCGTGGCAGATCGCCGCCACCAGCTTGCCCTGCTTATGAAAGTCGCGCACGAAGTTGATCGCGGCCACATGCCGCCGGATAAAGTCCGGAGCGAAACCGCCCGGCGCGAGCACGCCATCGAACTCGCTGGCCTTCGCTTCTTCCCAGCTGATGTCCGCCTTGCACGGATAACCAACCTTGCTGGGATAGACAGCGCCCGCTGTAGCCCCCACAGTGACGACGTGGGCGCCGGCCTCGCGGAACCGGTACAGCGGGTACCAGATCTCCATCTCCTGATACTGCTGGTCCACCAAAATGGCGATACGACTGTTATTCAGGGTCATATATTTTTAACGAAAGCGTTCCGCTTCAATCTCCTGGATTTTCCCGAGGCGTCGCACATGCCGTTCCGCGCCCGAGAACTTCGCGCCCAGAAAAGCCTTCACCAGTTCTCCCGCCAGCGATGCGCCGATGACACGCGACCCCAGGCAAATCACATTCGAGTCATCGTCTTCCACCGACTGGTGCGCCGAAAACGTATCGTGGCAAGTGCCGCCCCGTACGCCGCGAAACTTGTTCGCCGCGACGCAGGCCCCGACTCCGCTGCCGCAGATCAGCACCGCGCGTTCCGCCCGGCCACTCTGCAGCGCCTCCGCCACGGATCTGGCGATGTCCGGATAATCCACCGGCTCCGTCGAACAGGTTCCCAGATCCGTCACTTCGTGGCCCAGATCCCGGGCTATTGCGATCATGCGGTCCTTCAAGGGGAACCCGGCGTGATCCGCTGCGATGGCTATATTCATCCGAGTGTTATTTTAGCGAACGCTTATCTTCGGTGCGCTTCAGATCCCCGCAGCCTGCAGAAACCGCTCCGCAATCTCCGGACTCGGCGCCACGATGAAGGGTTGCTTCCTGACGTTCCACATGGGCAATTTCCGGTCCAAACCCCAGACCGTAAGCCCCGCCTCATGCGCGATAACCTGCGGCGGAATCAGATCCAGATCCTCCCCCGCGCCGAAGTTCGCGTATACATCCTGGCCGCCAAAGATCGACATCATGACATTGCCGCCGGCGCCACCAACACCGGTCGTAGCCGCGATGAGGCCGCTCGCATAAACCCGGGCCGCGCGCTCGCGGCCCGCTTCGTCCATCTTGCTGCCAAACGGTACGCAAGCCACGAACGCCTTCGTTTGGGGGACGCTTCGCCGCATCACACGCCGCGGCTTTGTCAGAGCGAACTTCTTACTCCGATAGTCGCTGCGCTGCACCAGCGCGCCCTCGCCGAGCACCGCGAACACCAGCCGTCCCACGCAGTTCTCGGTCTCTGCCAGAGGCAGGAAAACCTCCGGCTGAAACACAACCCCAATCATCGGCACGCCGTCTTCCACGTAATGAGCCATCACCGAATACGCCGTCCCGCCCGCAGCGAAATGATTGGTGCCGTCCAGCGGATCCGCCCCCGCGATCTTCGACCCCCGCGTGCCGGTCACGCCGGATTCCTCCAGGTGAAACGAAATCTCCGGATCGATCGCCGTCAGGCGCGAACGAAAGACTTCCAGGATCGCGGCGTCCGATTTCTGATCCGCCGTGGTGACGAGTTCTTTCTCGTCCTTGTACATGGCCTGCACTTTACCGGCGAGCCGCGCCGCCACAACCTCGCGCGCTCCCGACAATACCGCCGTGACAAGGACATCCGCAATCGCAGTCAGATTCGGCACGTGTTTTATCTTAATGCACGAAGCCCGGAAATTAAAACGCAGCGAAAACCCGCATACTGCGCTAGGATCTTACTTGGAGCGTTCCTGCGAAGCAGGTGGAGGCCCATCATTTTTGATCCAACACTCAAGAATGAGGGAGTTGGCCCATGGGCGTCTGTGCGCTGGTCCCTGCCGGTAACCCCGGTGGATGGCCCCTAAAGACGACCGGTTGATTCCCACCCTTTACAAAAGGGGGTCAAAAAACGGGCTGAGACGGCCGAGTGGTGCGCTCCAAGCATCTTCACTTCCTTCCCGATTTCCAGTCACAAGATTCTTTTCCTTATAAATCAATGATTTAACTCCCCAGCGCTTCGAGGGTATGCTCTAATTCAGTCAGTTGAGCAGAGGCCGTCCCCGACAAGGGGCTCCGGTCGCTTGTTCTTTGAAAACTGAATATTGACCGACGTCGTCGGCGGGGCAGCGGATCCAGGTGGGTTCGTTTTGTAAAACGCCCTCCAAACTATCTTCCCCACACCGCCAGCACTTCGATGCTGTCGCGTAGTGGTTTTCCGTTCAGCGTCGTCAGTTCATAACCCAGTTCACTGAGGAAGTCGCAACACGCGGCCTGGCCTTCGTCGGAATCCTGGTCCAGCAGAATCGCCGGACGATAGGTTCGCAGTGTGTTCTCAGCCCCCCGCAAAGCATCGAGATCCGCACCCTCCACGTCGCACTTCATGATCGAAGGCGGCGGAATTTCGCCGCGGCTGACCATGCCGTCCAGCGTTACGGTTCGTACCGAGAGATCGCCTGCTCCTTCTGCGCCGTCCGTCGTCAAATGTCCCATCGACCGGTCTCCGGTCATTTCAAAACGGCCCGTGCCCTCACACGAAGTCACAGCCGCCTCCACGATTGTGCAATTCCGGATCGCGTTTAATTCCAGGTGACGACGCAGGAACTCCGTGTTGGCGGGTAGTGGTTCGAAGCTGATGACGCGTCCCTCCGCTCCGGTCAGAACGCTTCCTATCAGGGAGAAGTATCCCGCGTTCGCGCCAAGGTCATAGACGACGTCGCCTGGCCGCACACGCGCCTGCAACTCTCTCTGCTTGTTTGATTCGTAGCAGCCCAGCCAGCAGCTATGGTTGCCTGCCCCGGCTATCCATCGCATGCCACGCAGAGGCCCCTGCAACACGGGCATACGCGCATCGGGAGGGATCAGACGCAACGGCCACCGGAGCACTCGCCCCGCGAGACTGCGCGACGGAATGGCGGAGAAATCCACGTTGTAACGCGGCGGTTTCCTGACAGACTCAGGCAGCGGGTGGCTTGGGCGTTTCTTCGGGTGGCAGGAAACGTATGCTGCTGGCCGCGATCTTGCCGTTGCGGTCCATGCCGAGGTCGTAAGCGATTCGCTTGCCCGGCAGCAATTCCGTCGCATCGCCTTCCTGCAATCTCGAAACGTGGAAGAAGATGTCTTTGCCGCCGGAATCCGGACGCAGAAAGCCGAAGCCCTTCTCGCCGAAGTAAGTCATGATGGCGCCGGTCTGCGGATCCTGAGCTCCCTCTTCCGCGCCGCCTTCGCCGCTGGCAGCCGAAGCGGCATGCGGGCGTCCCGACTTATCGCCCACTCCCTGCTTCAACAGCGCCATGTCCTCATCCGTGAGTTCGCCCGCGGGCTCACTCGCTTCCGTGGGCATCTTCAGATTGGGATTCTTCTTTTGTGCGTCCTCAAAGAGGCGTCGCTGTCTGGCGTTCAAAATCGGTGAGTCCTTTTCGCTGCTATAAAACTATCCGGCTGCGGAGTTCAGACCTTCGCTTTTACGGCCCGGGGCTTCTTCGGCTTCTCCGGCAACGCTATGCCGTCGGGGCCCAGTTCCGGCGCAGCCTTGGCCTTGCGTGCGCGTGCGCGCTTCTCGGCCGGAGGCTGACGGTCGCTCTTCTTCAGATTTGTGATCACCATCGCCGTGACGAATTTCTTCTCGCCATGATCGTCGAACTTGATGACGATACGTTCTTCGGTGTGTGAGAGCACGGTACCCAAGCCAAACGTCTGGTGCTCAACCTGAGCGCCCTGGTTATAACTGGCCATATTTTTGAGGGGTCATTCCTTATGATGAAAAAACTGGCCTCGCCGCGCAGCAAACGCGCGCAAAGCTATGTATCTATAGTAGCATGAACGGAACATGGCGATTTTCCACACCATCCGCGCGTGGCTGCAGGCGGAATCGGTTGCCTTCCGGGAAGTCCATCACGAACCCACCCGGACGTCGGAAGAATCGGCCCGCGCCCGTGGCGAAGAACTGCGGGTTGGCGGCAAAGCCCTGCTGATTAAGGTAGATGCGGAGTTCCGCCTGTTCGTGCTCAGCGCCGACCGGAAGCTCGATTCCGCAGCAATTCGGGCCTATTTCAGTGCGAAAAAGACGCGTTTCGCCTCGCCGGAGGAATTGATGCAACTGACCGGCCTGGTCCCCGGTTCCGTGCCACCTTTCGGCCATCCGATCCTGTCGCTCCCGCTCTACGTGGACCCGTCCGTCTTCGAAAACCACCGGATCGCCTTCAATGCAGGCTCGCTGACGGATTCCATCATTATGGGCATCGACGATTACCGCCGCCTTGCGACCCCGGAAATCTTCACCTTTGCGAATGTCGCCGACTGATTTCCCTTGCCGCTTCCTCACTTGCTTCGATACAATTGGCTGCTTCCCCAATGCTCGATAATCTCGTCATCATCGCGTACTTCCTGGTCGTCTTCGGCATAGGCATTTACCAGTCGCGACGCCAGAAGGAAACCACCAGCGAATACTTCCTTGCGGGAAACAGCATCGGCTGGTTCGCGGTTGGCGCGTCGCTGTTCTCCACCAATATTTCGAGCGAGCACTTCATCGGTCTCGCCGGTTCCGGCGCATCCAGCGGACTCGCGGTCGGGTGCTACGAATGGTCGGCCAGTTTCTGCCTCTTCATCCTCGGCTGGCTTTTCGTCCCCTACTACCTCAAATCGAAGGTCTTCACGATGCCGGAGTTCCTCGAACGCCGCTTCGATTCCCGCTGCCGCTGGTACCTCACGGTGATCTCGATCGTCGCCTACATCTTCACCAAAATCTCCGTCCATCTGTTCGCGGGCGCGATCCTGATGCGGTCGGTGCTCGGCTGGGATTACCTCACCACTTCGATCCTCCTCGTCGTTGCGACGGGCATCTATACCATCACCGGTGGTCTGAAAGCCGTCATCTATACCGATCTGTTCCAGTCTTTCGTGCTGATCACGGGAGCGATCGTGCTCAGCGCCGTCGGTCTCCACCATGTCGGCGGCTTCGCGGGCCTGCGCGCGGCGCTGCCGCCGGACTTCTTCCACATGATCAAGCCGGCGAGCGATCCGGTTTACCCCTGGGTGGGTACGATCTTCGGCACGATGATTCTGGGCATCTGGTATTGGTGTACCGACCAGTCGATCGTGCAGAAAACCCTGAGTGCGAAGGATCTGGAAAACGCCCGTAAAGGTACGTTTCTCTGCGCCACGCTCAAGATCCTTCCGGTATTCATCCTCGTGCTTCCTGGGCTGATTGCGAAGGCTCTCTATCCGACCATCGTCACGGGCGACAACGCTTATCCGACCCTGGTGCTGCGTCTGCTTCCGCGAGGGCTGGTCGGGCTCATGGTCGCCGCGCTTCTTGCCGCCCTGATGTCCGCGATGAGCTCGGTGCTCAATTCCTGCTCGACGCTGATCACGATGGATATCTTCCGCAAGACCCATCCCCATTCCAGCGAGAAGCGCCTCGTGTTCGTAGGTCGCGTCGCGACGGGCGTGATTGTTGCAATCAGCATTCTCTGGGTGCCGCTGATCAAGTACCTGAGCAACGAGATTTATCAATATCTGCAAAGCGTGCAGGCATACATCGGCGCGCCGATCACCGCGACGTTCCTGATGGGAGTGCTCTGGAAACGGGCGACCGCGCGGGCGGCATTCACGACGCTGGTGACGGGCGGCATCCTCGGAGCCGGGCGGTTCATTCTCGACGTGATGCACGACGCGTTCAAGATCGATCTGGGTGTATGGAACTCGCTGGTCAAGTTCAGTTTTCTGAACTACAGCGTGCTGGTGTTTCTGTTCTGCATACTGCTGATCGTGGTGATCAGTCTGATGGAACCGCAGCGCACCGCAGCGGCGGACGAACAATTGACGATGCAATGGGGCGGAGGCGGCAAACGCATTTTCGACAAGGTGGACCTGGCCTGGACTGGTATGGTGGGCACGTTCATCCTCGGCCTCTGGGTGCATTTCAGCTAGCGATGACCAGAACCTATTCACTCGTGATCGGAGGCGACGAATCCGGATTCAGCGCGCACGTGTCGGAACTTCCGACAATTTTGGTTACCGGAAAATCGGTCGAGGAATTGACCCGCCGAGCCAAGGAAGCAATCCAACTTTGGTGGGATAGCCAGACATCCTCCGCAAGATGATTATCCGAAAAGTGCAAGAGCTATGCTGTTCCACCGTCCTTCGGCGAGAGTGGAGATCGCGAGCCCGCCGAGACACGAACCGACAACGCACGCGGCTATCGCAGCCAAGAGCTCCAGAAACGATCGGCCGACTGGCTTCCGAACCTTTCTCGCGCGCAAAAGAATTGCGGCAATCATTTGAATTGACAAGCATGACCAGAAGAGTGTCTGCGCAGCCTGATGCAGGCTTGAATATTGCCTGGCCGAAACCGGCGATTCCGACGCGAGGATGATGCATGCGATCAGGAGAGGAATGAGAGCGAACGAAACGGCAACGAGCAGCAAGGTCGAAATGACTATGCGTCCGTTCGAACTCTGAATCGGCATCAATCCAGAATACCGCCTTCGCAGACCGTCGAATGTTGAGGCGATTCATGGAAACCCCCGTTTCGAGAATACCTGAGTTTTCACCCCACCAGAAACACAGCCGTCTGCGCCCGCAGATTCGGCAATGAAGTTACGTTCTGCGAGCCCGACAAAAAATACCGCCGCTCGATCGGAAATCCATTCTTCCGGCACAGATCCTCAAAATCGTTGATCGACAAAAAGTGAATATTCGGCGAGTCGTACCAGTCGTACGGAAACAAATCGGTCTTTGGCGCCTGGCCGCTGAACAGCATCGCCGCGCGCACGCTCCAGTGCCCGAAGTTCGGAAACGAAATGATCGCCTTCCGCCCCACCCGCAGCATCTCCGTCAGCACCTGCAACGGCGCGCGCGTCTCCTGCAGCGTCTGGCTCAGAATCACGTAATCGAAAGCCTTATCCGGATAGTCCGCCAGCCCCCCATCGATATCGCCCTGATACGCCGAAACCCCACGCGCGATGGCCTTCCGCACGCTCGTCGCATCAATCTCGACGCCGCGCGCCTGCACCTTCTTGTTCGCCGCGAGCCACGCGAGCATCAAGCCTTCGCCGCAACCGAGGTCCAGCACGCGCGTCCCCGGCTGGATGATCTCGGCGATGATCTTGAAGTCCGGTCGCGTTTCCAGTGATCCCGTGCCTGTCACGCTGCCGCCTCCGCCACGCGTGCGGTGCTCTCCAGAAATCCGCGCACCAGTTCTGTCTGCTCCGCCACGTCCACCAGAAACGCATCGTGGCCGTAGTTGGATTGCAGATCGCAGTACGCCACGTCGCCGTTAATCCGCCGCAGCACGCGCACAATCTCCTGCGACTGGTAACTCGGATACAGCCAGTCCGAAGTGAAGCTGATTACCAGAAACCGCGTGTCCACCGAATGGAACGCATCCACCAGGCGTCCGGTGCCGTTGGTGAGATCGAAATAATCCTCCGCCTTCGTGATGTAGAGATACGAGTTCGCGTCGAAGCGGGTCACAAACTGATTGCCGCGATACCGCAGGTAACTCTCCACCTCGAAATCGACACCGAAGTCGAAACCGAACGTTTCCTTTTCGCGCAATCGCCGCCCGAATTTCTCGCGCATCGATTCATCGCTCATGTAAGTGATGTGGCCCACCATGCGCGCCACCGAAAGCCCGCGCGCCGGCGGTTTCTTGTCGTAATAATTGCCCTCCGCCCAGTCGGGATCGGCCATAATAGCCTGGCGGCCGACCTCGTTGAAGGCGATCTGTTGCGCGCTGTGCCGCCATGTTGTTGCAATCGGAATGGCCGACAGGACCATTTCCGGATAACTCACCGCCCATTCGAGCGCCTGCATTCCGCCCATTGAACCGCCAACCGCGGAGAGGAGCCGCTTGATGCCCAGTGAATCCACCAGCATCTTTTGCAGCCGCACGATATCGCGAATCGTGATGACGGGGAACGACAGTGCGTACGGCTTGCCGGTGGCGGGGTTGACCGAGGCGGGGCCGCTTGTCCCCTGGCATCCGCCCAGAACGTTGCTGCAGATGATGAAGTACCGGTCGGTATCGAACGCTTTACCGGGGCCGATCATGTTGTCCCACCAGCCCGGTTTGCCCTCATGATTAACGCCCGCCGCGTGCGCATCGCCGGTGAAGGCGTGCCCGATCAGGATGGCGTTGCTACCCGCGGCGTTCAGCTTGCCGTAGGTCTCATACGCGATTTCAACGGGGCTGAGAGTCACTCCGCAATCGAGCGGAATGCTGTCAAAGCGAGCTGTCTGGGTCTCGACAACCATCGTAGGCAACCTCATGTTAGCAAGGGAACCGGAATAGACTGGAACTTGAAGATCAGCCTCAGGCCCACCTTTGCCGTCGTCCTCCTGGCAGTCACTCTCGCAGCGGACGGACCAGTCTGGCGCGAGACCCTCCCCGGCTACCAGTACCAGTTTCCCCGCGATCACTTCGAGCATCAAGACTTCCGCACCGAGTGGTGGTATTACACGGGTAATGTGGTGGACGCGCAGGGTAAACGGTTCGGTTTCGAGCTGGTTTTCTTCCGCCAGGGCCAGAATGGAGCGGTCGACAATCCCTCGGCGTGGGCCATAAAGGACCTTTACCTGGCTCATGCGGCACTGACCGATATCGATGGCAAGCACTTCTGGTATGAGGAGCGGCCGAATCGCGAAGGGCCGGGGATAGCGGGAGCTGCGTTCGATCAGCAGCGGATTTGGAATGGAAACTGGCAGGCAAAATGGGGCGGCAATAGCCAGACGCTCGACGCTATCACCGGTCCGTTCCGATTCCACCTGGACCTGAAGCCGGTAAAACCCTTCGTGATCAATGGTGAAAACGGGCTAAGCCGGAAGTCGGAAGGGCAGGGAAAGGCGTCGTATTATGTTTCGTTCCCGTTGTTGTCCGTTGCGGGGAAGATCACGACCGCGAGCGGAACCCACGACGTCACCGGAAAAGCCTGGATGGATCACGAGTGGTTCACCGAACAACTGGCGGACGATGAGATCGGGTGGGACTGGTTCAGTGTGCAACTCGACAACAACACAGAGCTGATGCTCTTTGAGATGCGGAGGCGCGACGGATCGATTGACCCGTATTCGTCCGGCACTTTTATCGACACGACTGGCCAGGCGCGTCATCTGAAACGCAGCGACTTCACGCTGGAACCGCTGATCAAATGGGGAAAGTACCCCGTGGAGTGGCGCATTCAGGTGCCTTCGCTGAAGATTGACCTCACATGTAAATCAGCGCTGGAGAATCAGGAACTCCTGAGCAAAACCGGCCCGAGCTACTGGGAAGGCGCCGTTACGTATGAGGGCACGAACAAAGGCGCGGGCTATCTGGAGATGACCGGCTATAATGGCGCGGTCCATTTCTGAAACTGGTCAGATGACCATATTGTGATAGATTTAATTCATGGCAAGCCACATAGTCACCGTGACGGAATTCAAAGCGAAATGCCTCTCCCTCCTGAGTGAAGTCTCGACCAGCGGCGGAACGATCACCGTGACCAGACGTGGTCAGCCTTTAGCTGTGGTGAGCCCGCCTAAACAACGAAGAGTTCGTTCCACGGAGGGCGCTTGGAAGGGGAAAGTGGAAATCTCCGACGAGGAGATACGCACGGTCCGATCTGCCCTGTGGAATGCAGCTCGAACGAAGGAGAAACTCGGGATCTGAAACCTCGACTCTTGCTGGATACGCACGTCCTTGTTCGCTGGCTCACGGAGGTCCGCCGACTCTCAAGGGATCAGGCGCGTATGCTCCGACAAGCGGTGGCGCGGGGAGACCTGTTAGGCGTCAGTGCGTCGTCACTCACCGAAATTGCTGTGCTGTTCGGGACCGGAAACAGGCGCTCGCATGTGTCCGCGGAAGAACTATTTGCTTCCTTCGAACTCGGTGCAGGATTCCACATCGTTCCCATCGATCTTGAGGTTGCCCGCGAAGTTGCTGCACTGGGAGATTCTCTGCGCGACCCGGCCGACCGGGTGATCGTCGCTACCGCGCGGGTTCACGGTCTCCGCCTGGTTACTTCCGACCAGCGAATCATCGCTTCGAAGCTCGTTTCTGTGGTGGAATAGTAGAACTTCACCAATGCACGTCGACTGGTTCCCGCTCTGGCTCAGTCTCGAAGTCGCCACCGCCGCCACGCTGATCTCCGTGGCGCTCGGCCTCTGGCTCGCGTGGCTGCTGGCTAATCGCGACTTCCCCGGCAAAGACCTGGTCGACGCCATCGCTACGCTACCGCTCGCGCTGCCGCCTACCGTACTCGGCTACTACCTTCTTGTCGTAATCGGGCGCTCGACATGGATAGGCCGCGCCTGGGAAGCCGTCACCGGATCGCCACTTGTCTTCACCTGGCGCGCCGCCGTGATTGCCTCCACGCTTCACGCCATTCCCCTTCTCATCAAGTCTTCCCGCGCGGCCCTGGAGTCGGTGGATCTTGCCTGCGAACGCGCGGCTCGCAGCCTCGGCGCTTCCGAATGGCGTCTCTTCTGGCGCGTGAGCCTGCAGCTTGCGCGACGCCCCATCGCTGCCGCTACTGTTCTCGCGTTCGCCCGTTCGCTGGGCGATTTCGGCGCGACCCTGATGATCGCGGGCGATATTCCCGGCCGCACGCAAACCGCTGCCATCGCGATCTTTGACGATGTGGAATCCGGGAACACGCTTGCTGCGCGTGTGCTCGTCATCGTGATTTCGATTCTGACCGCCGCAGTGGTCCTTCTCGCGAACCGCATGGAACGAAAGCGCGTGACCCACTAGTATGCTGCGCGCCACCATCATGAAGCGCTTTCCGGCTGGTCCGGAATCGGCTGGCTTCGCGCTCAATATCGAGTTTGAAGCGGGGCCAGGCGTGACGGTGCTCTACGGACCGAGCGGTTCGGGCAAGACGCTCACCCTCGATACGATCGCCGGATTCGTTGCCGCGGATTCCGGCCGCATTCTGCTCGACGATCGCATTCTCTTCGATTCCGGCGCGCGCGTACATCTGCCGCCGAGGGACCGGCAATGTGGCTACGTCTTCCAGACCTACGCGCTGTTTCCCCACATGACGGTGCGCGCTAACCTGGCTTTCGCCGCAAATCGCCTGCCGCGCCTCGAACGCCATCGCCGCATCGCGGAACTGCTGGACCGCTTCCGTATCGCGGATCTTGCAGGCCGCTTTCCTCACGAACTGTCGGGCGGACAGAAGCAGCGCGCTTCGATCGCCCGTTCGTTGATCGCCAACCCCGCTGTGTTGTTGCTCGATGAGCCAGCCAGCGGTCTGGACGCCACATTGCGCGCCGATCTCCACTCGCTCATTCTGGAAATCCGGCAATCGCTGGCTGTTCCGATTCTTCTTGTCACGCACAATCCGGAAGAGTGCTTCGCGCTCGCCGATCAGGTGCTTGTGTACGACAACGGCGCTATTCTGCATCGCGCGCCGCCGCTCGAACTCCTGCGAAACCCCGGCACAGCCGACGTTGCGCGATTGCTGGGCGGTTTCAATGTTTATGAGGCCGAAGTTGTGGCGCTCGATCCGGGCCGCCAGACCAGCCGTGTGCGATTACTCGACAACGAGATAGACGGGCCGCATCTGCGCGGCTGCTTCCGGGGAGATCGCGTCGCTCTTTGCGCGCGGCCCGAAGAGCTGCGTATTGCGGCGCGGCCGGGGGCCAATCGAATCCGGGCCGACTTTGTGCGCGCCGCGGAGCGAACGCAGGGCGTGCGCGTCGATTTCGGAAATGAGCTTCTGGTGGACGTACCGCGCGCCGACTGGCCCGCGCTGAAGGAAGCGGGCGAACGCGATGGCTGGTGGATCGAATTGCCGGCGATAAGTCTACGACAGATCACCCGCGCTGCGAACACGCTGGTACGCTGACAACTATGAAATTCATCGCTCTGGCCCTGATTGTGGCCGCTTCCATGACGGCCCAGCAGTCTGATGCTCAGCTTCATGCGGATGTGCTGACCCTTGTTCAGCTTGAGGGCTCGAAACAGCGAATCGAGTCCAATCTGAAGCAGGTGGTTGACCGCGGGGTAGCCGAGATGGCGAAAGTATCTTCTCCGTGCAACGCGGCGTTTGCAGCGGAATGGAGCAAACGCATGCTGGCCAGAATCAACGCTGACGACTTTGTCGCGGTGGAAATTGCCGCGTATGAACGGCATTTCAGCGACGCCGATGTAAAGGAATTGACTGCGCTGCTGAAGAAACAGACGGAGAGCCCGGGAACCGCTGTGCCATCGCCTCAATTACAGCAGAAACTGGAAAGCGTCCTGCCGTCGGTGCAGAGCGAGATTATAGGGGGAACCACCCAGATTGGCGCGAAACTCGGCGCCGAGATCGGCCAGGAGATCCAGAAGGAACATCCGGAATACTGCAGCGAGGCAAGCGCTCCTAAGAAATAGGTGCGCGATCCCGTTACTTCGCCGCCGTATCGTCGAAGGTAATGCTTGTATCCGCGCTGTACTTCTTATAATTGCGGAAGTCGATCACATTTTTGCTGCAAGCCGACGTCCCGCGCTCGCAGCTCAGCGCCTCGGAATGCGTTGGCAGTAAATACTTCTTATCGCCAATCAGGACGAAATCGTAGTCAACCGTCGATTCAACCTGATCCAGCGGAAAGTCTCTCGGCATATTGCGGGCCGACATTTCAATCCGCAGCACGCGCGAGGTTTCCTTGTCGATCCAGATGGAACCGCCGTAAGCCGGCCGGTACCTGGAGCCATCGGCTTCCACCTGCCAGCTCGATCGCCGCTGCTCGATTGTGTAGTCGTAATGGTAAGCTGGGCGGTTCACAATTGTTGTGGTGCGACGGTTGGTAAACAGAGCGTCGCTCGCCGGCGAAAGGAGCGCCTGCAGTGTGCTGGCGAACTCGCCCTCCGACCACGAGCCAGTCTGTTCCACGCTTCTCGACGGCTTGCCGTTCACCAACAGGTTCTTGTAGGATTCTTTCCCGTTTTCGGCAACGACGTCGGCGGTGACGATATCCTGCGCCTGCCAGGACGTGTGGCCCCGGCTCGCCGAATCCGACTGGTAGCGCGTCGTGTACTGCTTCACGATGTAATTCGGCAGCGATTCGGTAAACTCAAACGCCACTTCGCGAGCCTGATCGATGATGGGGTCGTCGGTGGCGGAAATACCGGAGGGCTGAGGTAAGCCGCCGTCCGGTGAGATGTTCCGCGCTTCGAGTGGCGCCGGCGGCGCGGGTACCTGCGTGACGCCATCCACATCCTGCGCGCGGACTGTCGGCCGTTGCGGCACGGAATTCGAAGTCGTATCGGGTGGCGGGATGGCCGCGTCCTGATCGCGTGGCGCGGCGCCGCGCCGCATTGTAGGCGGACCCGGATCGCCAGGCATCTGGACCGGCGTGATCTGAGCCGAAACGCCATCGTCGCCCGAGGAAACCATGCGGGGACGCTGCGAACCGGAAGAAGCCGACGACGAGTCAGAACCCGACGATCCGTAGTTTCCCGAATTTGAACCCGAACTGGAACTGCTGCTGTTGTCCGTCGAAGCCGAATCGGCCCGGCGCATGTGCGGGCGGCCATCGTCGGTGGAAGCACTGTTGTCCGTGCTCGACGATCCGGTATCTCCCGCGCGATGCAGGACGGGACGATCGCTGTCCGAATTGTTCGAATTATTCGACGAATCGTCTTGTGTGCTGCTCTGCGTGGTCTGGTTGTTCCCGGAATGCATCGACTGGTTGAGAGGCTGCGAGGCGGCGGTGCGTTCCTGCGGCGTGCCTTTTCTGGTTTCGGTAATCGTGTTGGCGTAGTAGTAGCCGTTCATGTCCTGCGTGGCCTGGACGTTCACATAGTCGCCGGGATCGAAATCCGTCATCCGGGCGTTGCCGAAGTTGTTATAGAAGCGGGCATTCTGCGAAACCTGCATCTGGATGATGCGGGAGTCATCCGTTTCGATGACCAGATTGCTGTAGGAAATCTGCCGCAGATTGCCGTAGAACACCTGGCTCATGCCGCCCTGCTGGCGACCGTTCGGGTACTGGCCACCGGGATACTGACCGCCCGGGCACTGGCCATTGGTCGGGTATTGACCGCCGGGGCATTGCTGCCCGTTGTTCGGGTATTGACCGCCGACTGGCAGGCGGATGCCGCCGGGCAGCCCAATGCCGCCGCCTCCATACTGCGCGAACGCGCTGAGCGAAATGGACAACAGTAACGGAATGAGCCTGCGGGACATATCGTTTTTTCGACGCCTGGGGTGGAAGGTAGGTTCCACACGTCCGCTCTTATTATGCGCTATTCCGGCGGGGAAGTTGTGCTACCGGGGCGGTTGGGCTTTGCCGGTGAATTCCAGCTGGCGGAAGAGTCTTTCCACGGCCAGATAAAGCAGCGCCGTTGTCATAGCGATCGTCGCGACGGTCAGCGGCAGGCTCGCGGGCAGCGTCCAGGAGATCAACTGGATCGGGTCCTGGTCGAAAAAGCTGCTCCAGAGCAGGAGTCCGGCAGCCAGGAGACCCGCCAGCGACGCGAGAGTAATCCAGAGCCACCTCGCGAGAGCGCGAAGGCGATGCCAGTCAAAGAGCATGGCGATGAGCAGGGAGAGCAGCGAGAATGCCACCAGACAGCCAAGCGTCACAAATTGGGTTCTCGGCGTGGAAATGGCGGTTTGCTCCACGTATGGGTTTACTTTTTGATCGAGCGCAATCGGCCTGCCGAAAATCGCCGTGGTGGCCCGGTTGAATTGCCATTCGAGAAAACGCCGGCTGTTTCCGCAGCCGACCGCGTACGGATTGTAGACGGCGAAACCGGCTACACGGGAAATCGGTGGCCGGAATGTCTCGCCCCAGGGCGCCTGGAGCAGGGGAGCTTCGTTCTCGTGGACCGGGATCCAATATTCCATTGACGGGAACACGTTCAACGTCCGGCATTCGGGATCTTCGCTGAGCCTGTGCTGCAACGCCGACACGTCCTGCGCCCTTCGAACAGCGAGCCCCCGAAAACCAGGCAACGGCGTCCACGGGAGATGGAGATGGACCTCATACCCCGCGCAAAGTCCTACCAGCGTCGGCAGCATGACGATGGCGAGCAGGATTCGCGGTGGAATGGGAAGTGGCAGTATCCAGCGAATGCGCTGACGGATACCCGGCCATTGGAAACCCAGAAATATGTACCAGAGGGGGTTAGAAACATAGAGCAATATCACTGCGAAAGGCACAAGCGATTCCAGACCCCGGGTCCGGACGACGATTCGAAGGGGAGTTTTCCATGAAGGCGCGGAGGTGACACTTCCGGCTGGCAACGTGACGGATACGTTCTTCGGCGGAGCAAGCTGAAAAGAATTCGGGACTACCTGCCAGGTTCTCAGAACCAGGGCGACGCCGATCACCCAGCAGAAGCCGAGGGCGAGCATTTCAGTCCACGCCGGCGAGCCGGAAAAGAACGGGGAGATAGCATCCGAGAACATGCCCGTGGTTGCGGCAAGGAATATCATCCACGCGCGGAGCGTGATGCCCCGGACGGCGAGGCACTGCATTCCCAGCACTACGCATGTGACTACCGACCAAAGGTCCAACGGCAGGTCCGATGCGATGGGATCTTTGAGCACGGTCAGGGTCGCCAGTCCAGCCAGAACCGGAAGCCACAATACAGCCAGCATGGAGAGCATTCGCGAGAGAAAGACCTGGCGTACCGTGACAGGCAGAGATGCCTGCAAAGGCGTATCGAGGCTTTGCAGGAACGCTGTGGTTACGGCGAAGATCGTCGGCGCAATGAATATTTCGGAGATGAAAAGCGCCGGCATACCGCTGCGGTCGGCGGGCGCGAAGAAATGCCACAACGCGCAGACGGCGGCGAAGGCGAGAGTAAGGTATGGCAGCCCCCGCCATGCGGGATCGCGCTTTATCAGCTGAAAGATCATCGGCGGCTCCGCACGGGTTGCTGGTCGAATTCCAGATGCCGGAATAAGGCATCGAGCGGCCAGTAGATCAGGGCGAGCGGCACGAGTGCGACGGCAACAGCGGCGAGCAGGTTGGAAGGCAGCGCCCAGGAGAGCCACTGGCTTATGTCGTCGAATAAGGCCAACGGGACCCAGAATAAAATACCCGCCAGAGTGCAGATGAGGCCCCAGGGAACTCTCGTGATACGACGTAAACGGTACCAGTCTTCGAGAGCCGCGAGCAACATCATGAGCATCAGGCAAAAAGCGGTCAGGACGAGGGTGACGAGCTGCTTTCGGATGCGGGGAATGGCGGGTTGAGAGACTACGACGTACGATCCCGCGGCGCGATCGCGTGGAATCGGTCGCCCGTAAACGGCAGCGGTTGCGCGCGCGAATTGCCAGTCGAGAAAGCGCTCGCTGTTGCCGCAGCCCGTCGTGTAGGGATTGTAGACTTCAAAACCGTCGATCGAATTCGTCGCCGGGTCGATCGTCTCGCCCCAGGGCGCGCGAATAGTTGGCGCGTCGTCCTCCGCTGCCCGCAGCAGGTACTCCGTCGGCGGGATCACGTTGAACATTTTGCAGTCTTTCGAAATGGCGGCGATTTCGGTGTCGGCGCTTGACGTCACCACAACGCCCCGCTCCAGGGTGTCCGCGATCCGGGGAATGCGCAGCCCCACTTCGTAGCCGACGGTGACCGCCACGAGCGCTGGCAGCAGGATGCAGCCGAGCACTCTGCGCGTCGACACGGGAAGCGCGACCAGCCAGCGGGATTTCGAACTGGTCCTCCCCCAGGTGATTCCGAGAAATATCCAGAGCACGAGCGCTGTCTCGTAGTGCCACTTCGACGCCGGCAACATGCCGATCATGACGAAGCAAATCATCCAGAGCGGATGCGGCGAAAGGATATTCACGAAAACGAGCCGCCACCGTGCAAATGGCAGCCAACTGAGAGTCCCGGCGTCCTCGCTAACCGCCGGGAGCAGCGCGTCGGGCGCGAAATCGAATGATTCCGGGAGCGTGCGCCATGTCCCCCGGACAATCGCTGCAACGGACAGCCAGCAGACCGCCGGAAATACGACCGTTGCGAGGATCCCTTGCCGCAGCAGCCAGCCGGGCAAGTCGGAGATCGCGCAGGCGCCCCACCCGACGAGCAAGAACAGATTGAAGGCGCGAGCGCCCGCTCTGCCTAGTTTGCATTGAATCGCGACGGACTGGGCCGCCATGATGCCGACGAGAAAGAGAGATCCGAAATCCGACAGGGTGACGGCGAAACCCGGATGGCCGGTAGCCCGGCCGAATGCCGCACCGATCACGACAGGCAGCCATAGCAGCACCAGCATCGGGAAAACGCGCGACAGATAAATTTGCCGTGGGGCGATTGGCAGCGAGGCCTGAAAATACACGTCGCGATGCTGAAAAACCCATACATAGGTGGGAGTCAGCGAAAAAATTGGATACACCACCAGAAGAATCAGGACATCCCTCAGGGTCGGCACAAAGTGCCACAGCAGGCAACCCACGGCGCTCATCGGAACGAACCAACGCAGTGAGCGCCACGCCTGATCGCATCTCATCAACTGCCAGATCATAGGCGGCTCCGCACGGGCTTCTGTTCGAATTCCAGCTGCCGGAACATTGCGTCCAGCGGCCAATAGATCAGCGCGAGGGCCGCGAGAGCTGCGGCAAGCGCGCCGAACGGGTTGGAAGGCAGCGCCCATGAGAGCCATTGGCAAAGGTAATTGAATAAAATGAACAGAACCATGAACAATAGACTTGCCAGGAGGCAGACGATGCGTCGAAGGACTGGTTTGATACGGCGTAAGCGGTACCAATCTTCAAGAGTTGTCGCCAACATCGCGAGCATCAGACAAAAGGCCATCACGCCGATTGTGACCAGATGCTTTCGGATTCGGGGAATGGCAAGCTGCGAAATCACTACGTACGACCCAGCAGCGAGATCGCGCGGAATCGACTGGCCGTAAACCGCCGTCGTTGCCCGGGCGAATTGCCAGTCGAGAAAGCGCTCGCTGTTATCACAGTTCGACGCGTAGGGATTGTAGACATCGAAACCATAAAAGCTGTTGATTGCGGGTTGAAATGTCTCGCCCCACGGAGCCCGAATCAGGGGAGCGTGGTCCGCCTGAGCCCGCACGCGAAACTCCAGCGGGGGGATCACGTTGAACATTTTGCAGTCTTTGGAAATATTGGTGATTTTCGCAACGCTGTTTGCGGTCACCACCACGCCCCGCTCCAGGGTGTCCGCGATGCGGGGAATACGGAGCCCCAGTTCGTACCCGACGGTGACGGCTAGTAGTGCTGGCAGCAGGATACTGGCGAGCAGCCGGCGCGGAGGCACTGGAAGTACGACCAGCCAGCGGGTTTTCGATCGGGTTGATTCCCATAGGGCCCCAAGAGGTACCCACAGCAACCCTATTTGGTAGGCCCAATTCGAGGCCGCCAACATGCCGACAATGACGAAGCAAACAATCCAGGCCGGGTGCGGTGAAACGATATTGGCGAAAACGAGCCGCCTTGAGTTCGACGGTGCATTATCTGCCACGAACGCTGACGGCGCTGGCTGGGCTTCCGCGGACGGGAGTTGAAAGTACGCCGGGACAAGCCGCCATGTCCGCGCGACCACCACAGCAGTCAACAGCCAACAGCAGACAGGCGCGAGATACCATGCGAGGGAATTCTGCAACGGCCAGTCCAGGGCGACGGCGGCCACGTCCAGGATGAACAGCAAGATCGGCGCGGCGAGGAAGGCCAGCGCTCTCCGGATCGTGAATCCCCGGATGCTCCCGCACTGAATCCCCAGCACGATACATGTGACGACGGACCAGGGTAATAACGGCATTCCAGATAGTCCCGGACCGCTGAGGACGGTCAGGATTATCGCGCCTGTTACGACAGGCAGCCATTGCAGCGCTATCGTGGAAAGCATTCGCGCGGCAAAAACCTGGCGTACCGTAACCGGCAGCGTTGCCTGAAAACGGGTGTCGACCGGTTGCACGAGCGGAGTAACGCCAAGAGAAAACAAGGGAGCGAAGAACATCAAGAACAGCGTCACCCCCGAACGATCGGTATGGCTGGCATGGTGGGCGACGAAGTGCCATACGGCAGCAAAAGCGCCGAAGAGAATAGCGGTTCGTTTCACGAATCGCCATGCCACATCGACCTTGATCAACTGCCAGATCATGCCGCGACTACTTCCTTCCGGTCGCCACCCACCAGTTCGATGAACAGTTCTTCCAGCGGCAGGCTTACGCAGCGAATGCCGTCGATTCCCAGCGTTTCGCGCAACTCCTGCCGCACAGCCTCCGGACTGCCGTTGAAAACCGCATGCCATTCGTCGAGAACCAGCCGCACGCTGAGGCATCCGCGCATTTGTTCGAACACTGCTGCGCTGCCAGCCGACGCGCGCGGCGCCATCGCCATGCAAACCTCGTCGCGCAGTTCGTCGAGTTGGCGATCCAGGCGGACTTTGCCTTTGTCGAGAAGAACTACGCGGCCGCCGATCCGTTCCACGTCCGTCATATGGTGCGAGGAGAACAGAATCGTGGTGCCTTCGCGATTCAGCAGCTGTATCGACGTCTCCAGAAATTCGCGGCGCGCGGCGGGATCGAGTCCACCGGCCGGCTCATCCAGAATCAGCAGCTCCGGCCTATGGCAGACAGCGCAGAGCAGCGCCACCTGACGCGCTTCGCCCTTGCTCAGCTGCTTGATTTTCGAGCCGGTATTGAGGCCGAACCGATCCAGCAACTGCCGCTCCAGCGCTTCGTTCCATTGCGGAAAAAGATAGCGATGGAAGTCAATCAGCTCGGAGATTTTCAAACGCGCCGGGAGCACCTGATCTTCCGCCACGTACCCGACGCGCTTCTTCACCGCGACGGGCTCTTCGGTGGGCGAAAGTCCGAAGACGCGCACCGACCCGCTATGCGAATAGAGCATCCCCATCGCGATGCGGATCAGCGTCGTCTTGCCGGCGCCGTTGCGGCCGAGCAGGCCGACCACTTCGCCGGGCGCGATGGAAAAGTCCACGCTTTCCAGCACCGGCACGCCTTTCTTATAGGACCGCGATATGTTCGTGAACTTCAGAATGGGTGTCATGACTTTACCTTTTCTCCCGGTGTGTTTTTAGCGGAGCCTCCGGTAAGTTCCCGGTCGGCATCTTTCAGAATTTTTTCGACAGCGGAAAATCGCAGGCCCGCGAGATAGGCCTGCGAAAGCAATTTGCGCGCGGTTTCGCGTATCTGATCGGCCTGATCCGCCGCGTCGGTTCGCGGCAGATGCGCGCATACAAACGTGCCGCGTCCGCGCTGCGTCTCGATGTAGCCGAGGGCTTCCAGTTCGTCGTAGGCTTTTTTGACAGTGAGCGGCGCGATCACGAGCTGTTCGCTCAGTTCGCGATGCGACGCGAGCTTTTCGCCGGGCTTCAGACGGCCGCCCGCGATAGCGTCGGTAATCTGCCGCATGATCTGGCGATAGAGGGAAAGCTCGCCGGATGGATTGACGAAAAGATCCATGCATAGTGATATATATCTCTATATCACTATGAAAGTCAAGCGATGCGTAAAAAAAGCCGCAGTCCCCTTGCGGAAGGGGCTCGCGGCTTTCAGGTTAACGGAGGGTGAGAACTACTTCTTGAGACTGCGAACGTAAGCGACCACGTCGTCCACCGAGGCGGGCTGCACGGACTTTTGCGCGGGCATCTTACCGTGGCCTTCGGTGATTGCTGTCTTGATGTCGGCGTCTGTCTTCGATGCCTGGAACTCCGGCGAGGCGAGGGTCGGGATGGTTGCTCCCAGATATTTGCCGACAGCTTCGTTCGGCGTAGCGCCGCCCTCTCCGTGGCAGCCTTTGCAGGTCTTGTTGAAGATCACGCCACCGGCGGTGGCATCGGCCGCAAGCGCGACTCCGGCGACTGTCGCCATAAGAGCAAAAAACGTAATGATGAGTTTATTCATAACTCTCCTTCGCCTTGTGATTATATCCCCTTGGCTATTTTTCCGGAGGAGCGCCCTGCGTTCCGGACCGGACGAAATACGGACTATCCGGAATCACGATTTTTAATCGCGTCCGATTCGATGCGATGGACAAAAGAATACAGACCGGCGCATGCCGCGAACAAGAGGCCGGAGACGATGGCGCCAGGCAGAACGACATCGTCATGTCCGGATAAGTATGCATCGAGCGTTGCCGAGAGCAACCATATCTGGACAATCAGCAGGATCACGATCAGCGCCATGGCCCCGTCGATTGCGGTCAGTCCCCGGTTTTGCCGCGGAAACCGATTCGCAGACACTATCCCGCCCCCGAGTTGGACAAGCCTATGGCGAGCAGTTCATCACCTTGCCGTTCGAGTCTTACCGCGGGCAACGGCCGCGTCGGCGGCCCCTGCAGGACGCTGCCATCCCACACCGAGAAATGGCCGTTGTGGCACGGGCAGACCAGTTCGCGCGATTCCCGTGCGTAGTAGACCGCGCAGGAAAGATGTGTACACTTCTGGCTGTAAGCCGCGTACCGAGTGTCGCCGAGGCGCACCAGAATGCACTGCTCGCCCGGGTGCGGGTACTGGAACAGTTTCACCCCATCCACCGGAATTTCCCCTACGCGCGCGATCGGCAACCGGGGAAGCGGCGCCGCCCGGCCGCGCAGCCGCGAGCGCACCAGAACCCACGCGTTTCCGGCGAACATTGCGAGGCTGGTCAGCGTGAGAAATTTTGTCAGCTGCCGCCGGGTGACGTAGCGTTCGTCGTTCTTAAAGACGGAAAACTCCTCCCGCCATAACGGCTTCTCAGCCGGCTTCAGTTGCGTATCCATCTTTCTGCTCCCATATATAGTCCATCGCGTCCACGGAGATGAAGTCCTGCTCGGCGGGCGCCATCATAAAGACTTTGGTGACGATTTTCTGCTCGCCAAAATAAAACGTATTGACAGGCTTCTCGCGCCGCAATTTTGCAATTTCCTCCGGACTTACGTAGGCCAGTGCCTGGCTGGGGCAAACGGTAGCGCACATGGGGCGCTTACCGGCCGAGGTGCGGTCATAGCACATATCGCACTTCATCATCTGCTCATACTCCGGCACCAGCTTCGGAATGCCGAACGGGCAGGCCAGGACACAATTCGCGCAGCCGATGCAGCGCGGCTTTAGCGCGGATTGCACCACACCGTCTTCGCCCACTTTGATTGCATCCGCCGGACATACCTGCGCGCAGGTGGGGTCTTCGCAGTGAAAGCATACGTAGGCTGCCGTTGCGATGCTGTCCGGCCTGTCGAGGAAATCGAAGTTGATCATCGAAACGCCGCGGTGGGTGTCGCACTCCTCGCACGCTTTCACGCAAGCCTGGCAGCCGATACAGCGCGACGGATCGACATAGAATTCGTAGCCGTACATTATTTTGAGCCTCCGTTGTTGTGCGTTGCGATATTCACGAGTGGCTCGGGAATGCCGGGTGCGCGGGACACGGTGGCGACGCCGCGCTTCACCGTTTCCACTTCCGTATGGCCGGCCCATGCGGGCGGACCGGTTGCGCGCCGCAACTGACACGCGGAAACCTTGAACTCGGGAATCTTGCTGCGGGGGTCGAGCGTCCGATGCGTCAGTTTGTTAGCGCTGCGGTCGTTCGGCCAGTGATACGGGATGAATACGGTGTCCGGCCGGATCGTCTTCACGACGTTCGCCTGGAGCGTCATTTCATCGCGTCTGGAACTCACGACGACCCAGTCGTTCGTCACGATCCCGTATTGTTCAGCCAGGCGAGGGTGGATCTCAACCAGAGGTTGCGGATAAATATCCACCAGACCTCCGATTCGCCGCGTTTGCGTGCCGGACAGATATTGACTGACGACGCGCCCGGTCGTCAGATAGATCGGGAAATTGGCATCGATGGGATCGCCGCTGGGCCGCCACTCGGTGGTATTGAACCGGCACTTGCCGTCGGGGAAAAACGAGACGCCGCCGGTGATCAGGTTTGGTGTGCCAGGATGATCGGCATCCGGGCACGGCCAGAACACGCCCAGTTGCCGGTCGATCTTCTCGTAAGAGATGCCGAAGTAATCCGCGTGTCCTCCGCGCGAGGCCTCGCGCAATTCATCGAAGATCTCCCGCGTGGTCTTGTAGGGGAAGTGGCGTTCCTTGCCGAGGCGTTTCGCGATTTCGCAGACAATCCAGCTATCGGGCTTTGCGTTGCCGGGCGGATCGGTGGCTTTTTGTATATGAATGACGCGGCCTTCCGCGCTGCACGTCACGCCTTCTTCCTCTTCCTGCAGGCTTCCCGCGAGCACCACATCGGCGTACTGCGCGGTTTCCGAAAGAAAGAAGTCGATCACGCCGAAAAATTCCAGTTTCGACAGCGCCTCCCGGGTGAAGCGGGAATCCGGCAATGAGACTGCGGGATTGAAGGAAATATTTACCAGCGCTTTGATTTCGCCGGCATGAATCAGATTCATGATTTCCTGTGCGGACACGCCCGGCCCCGGTATTTCTTCCGGCTGGATGCCCCAGACTTTGGCGACATGCTCGCGAGCCGCCGGATCGTTGATGGAGCGCTGTCCGGGCAACTGATCGCATTTCTGGCCGTGCTCGCGGCCGCCCTGGCCGTTGCCTTGCCCGGTGATCATGGTCGCCCCGCATCCTTCCCGGCCGATGTGGCCGGTAGCGAGCGCAATATTGATTACGGCCAGACAGTTCTCTACGCCCTTCGAATGGTGCTCCAGTCCGCGCGCGTGCATGGCGATCGCTTTGTCGGCTTTCGCGAACCAATGCGCTGCTTTCTCGATAGCCGCAGGCGGCACGCCCGTCATCTCTGCGGCCTTCCCGGGGTGATACTCTTTGACGCCTTCGACGACGGCGTCCCAGCCGGTGGTGTGCTCGCCGATGAATTGCTTATCTTCCAGCCGATCGCGTACGATCACGTGCAGGATTCCCATGAGGAGCGCGAGATCGGTCCCGGGGCGCACGGGCAGATAAAGATCGGCGTTGCGGGAAATCGGCGTCATCCTCGGGTCGATGACGATCAGCTTGCCGCCGCGATCGCGACAGCGCCAGATGTAATCCGTCGTAATGGGCGCGCAGTCGCCGATATTCGCGCCGATCACCATCAGGACGTCGGCTTTGGGGATTTCGCTCCAGGGAATCAGGCTGCGGTCGACATCGAATGCCAGCTTGTAGGCCGTTCCGGCGGAGACCATGCACAGGCGTCCGTTGTAATCGATCTGCTTCGTTCCCAGGCCGACGCGCGCGAACTTTCCCATCAGGTACGACTTTTCCGTGATCAGCGACGCTCCGCCATAAACCGCTACGGAGTCTTTTCCGTATTTCTCCTGGACTTCGCGCAGGCGGCGCGCGGTGAAATCGAGAGCTTCGTCCCAGTTCGCTTTGCGAAAGCCGGACTCGGTTCGCATGAGCGGGTCGAGCAGCCGGTCCGGGTGGGTAGATTGCATGTAGCGCTTCACACCCTTGGGACACAGCATGCCGCGATTGAACGGAAACTCCTCCCAGGGCTCGAAGCCCGTTACGGTGTTGTTGCGCACCTTGAGCTGGATGCCGCACTGCTGGCCGCAAAAGCAGCAATGAGTCTTGACCAGCCGATCGGGAGTATGGCCGGATTCCTCCTGCCATCCCGCCGCCGGCGTGTAATACGGATGCGGTCCGAATTCGCGAGTCAGCTCGTCGAGGGCCTGTGGCGGCTTAGCCATGCGTCTGCTCCTTCGTTCTCAGTTGTGCCGTTGACAGGCTCTTGCGCTTGCACGCGGGGCAGAGATCCTGCCAGAATCCGCCGCCGGTCATCCGGTAATTGAATCCGACCTGGGGAAGCACCGTCCGCGTCAGGTCGTCGATGTGCATGCGGGACGCGTACGTCTGCCCGCAACGCGCGCATAAAGCCGGTTCCGACGCCGCGCCGACTTCGTGATACAACTTGACGCCGAGTTGTGCGGGCCGCTGAACGATGTGAAAAAACTTTCCGAACGGGATATACAGAAGGCCTGCAATCACCGTGATGGCATGGAGTATCGCGATGAAGCTGTATGCCTGGCCGCGCAGCCACTCCTGTGAAACCGTGAGGGCAAGCCCGGTTACCGAAATCGCGAAAAGAAGAAACAGCGGAACGAAGTCCATCGCGAAGGTCTGGACGGTAAGAGCTCCCTTATCGCGCATCCGCCGCCAAAGCGACAGCCCGATCCCGATCAGGACGAGCACCGCCGCCACGTCCAGACCGTGGAACAGAAGGCCGGCGACGAATGTTCCCAGGCGGAATTGTCCGGCGGGAAAGCCGAAGATCCAGGTGACATACGTCATTTGATCGTCGGGTTTGCTTTTGAAAGAAATCCACCCGAATACCAGTGGGAATGTGATGGCCATCGCGAGCATACAGCCCCAGGAGAGACAGATGTGCATCCACCAGCGCAGCAGGCTTCGCTTCCGGATGAAAACCTGTGCCACCAGATTTCGGCCTGAGAGAGCCATCAGGCGGGGGACGCTCCAGAGCACGCCCTTCTCGCGGACGATCTGCCAGCCGCGATCCCAGTAGACGCGCGTGGGTGGCTTGTCGAGCCAGACGTTGTAGTGATAAATCACGCCCCACGTCGCGAACACCACCGCAAATGTATAGATGACCAGCGCGGCATCGAAGTTCTGAAGTTTGCGGGAACCCACCACGATGGAACCAACCAGTAATCCTCCCCAAAGGGTTGCCCAGGCACCCGCGCGGAGTTGCATGCTGCCCCGGGTTTCGGACTTCGCCGCGGCTGTTTCCTTCGTGAGAAAGACTTTCGCATTGACGCGCCACAGCACCAGCGATGAAATCGCGAGGAGCACGAAACCGGGCCAAACGCCGCCGACCCGATCGCGGAAAAATCCCAGCAACAGCGGCGGGAAAAATCCGCCCATGCCGCCCATCGCGCCCACCAGACCAGTGACCGTGCCGGTTTCGGCGGGAAAGTATTGAGGGACCAGTTTGAATACGGCCCCGTTGCCCAGCCCCAGCAAAGCCGCGCAGCCGAGTGCGCCGACCGTGAACGGCAGCATCGCCGGCCACGCCAGCAGCAGCGCAAACGGAACGGCGCCGAGGAAGACGACGCTCAGTACGCGCGCGCCGCCGATCCGGTCGGCCAGCCAGCCACCTATCGGCCGCATCAGAGTTGCCAGCACCACAAAGCCCGCGGTGCGCAAACCGGCGTCCGTCGCCTTCAATCCAAACTGGTCCTTCAGCAGGCTGGGCAGATAGATCGAAAAGGCCACGAACCCGCCGAACGTGAGGAAGTAAAACGATGACAGTACCCAGGCCAGCTTTTCCCGCGCCAGCAGCGAAAGCATCGCCGAGAGAGGTTTGGGTTTCACCTCTACCGGCGCATTGCGCGCCATAACGCCGTAGACGATGGCCCACAGGGCAAGGAGCACCGAGACAACGCGAAATACATTGTCGGCTCCAATGCGGGCAGCCAGCACCGGCCCGAGGAATACCGCGGCGGACTGGCCGATATTGCCGAGTCCATAAACACCCAGCGCCGAGCCCTGCTGCTCCGGTTTAAACCAGCGCGATACGAAGCCCACCCCGACCGCAAACGACGAGCCCGCCATCCCCATCAGGAAAGCCACTCCCAGAAGCCTGCCGTAACTGGTGGCGGCCGGAAGGAACAGCGGGGGGATCGCGGCAAACAGCATGAGCGCCGTAAATACGACGCGACCTCTATAGCGGTCGGCCAGGAGTCCCATCGGCAGACGGGCCAGCGCCCCGAGTAATACCGGGACAGAGATCAGCAGCGCGGTCTGGCTGGCCGAAAGATGCAGGGTTTCACGGAACCGGGGCGCGAACGCGCCGATCAGACCCCATGCGGCGAAGCAAACCGCGAACGAAATGGTTCCGAGGGCTAGTTGGCGTTTCGGCATCGGATTTCCGGGCGGGATTATTTCCCCGGGAGGCCGGAGTCAGCGACAAGACTGAGCAGGAACAAGATGACGCCGACCGCCATGACGGGCACGCCAACTCCGACGAATGCAATGAATGCCAGCGGATGCAGCGGGAGCAGCGAAAGGAACTGCAGGAGAAGGCCGGTGGCGATAATCAGGCTGGCGCGGCGGAGTTTGGCTTCGATATTCATTTCGGCGCGCTCCAGAATTTCGCATCTTTCAGATCGCCGACTTCGTGGACCGTGTCATGGCACCCGGAAGAGATGCAGGAGATTTGTCCGGATTTGACTTTGGCCAGCATGTCGGGTGTCTTGTGGTGTCCGTTCACCTCTTCAAATTTGCGCGCACCGAGGTGGCAATGCAGACAGGTCGCATTGGGGAACGGCGCGTAGAGCTTGATGTTCTCCGGCTTTGGCACGGTTCCGAAGTACTGCACCAGGATGTGGTGCAGGCCGTTGATCTTGGCTTTCTCGGTGCCGAACATGCCGTAGTCGGTGTGGCAGGTGTAGCAGGCGTGATCGGGCGGCACGAAGTGGTTCTGGTAGTGGACGGCGGGGATGTAGCTGATGTCGTCGTAATGGAGGCTCTGGCCGAATTCCGACATGACGTGGCAGGAGAGGCAGAACTGAGTGGACGTGGCCCGATCCATGTGCTCTTCAAAGCCACCCCACGTCGCGACAACAGGAAGCACGAGCAGTGCAACGAATGCCACCATTTTGCCGCTGCGGGTTCGCGTGAGGTTCGGGCGGAACCCGACGATCACCGCAAGGGCGAGGCTCAGCGCGATCAGCGTGAGGACGATAGGCAGTGGCATCGGACCTACTTGGCGAGACTCCGGTAATACCCGACGAGGCCCTTAATCTGCGCCGCAGTGAGGTCTTTACCGAACGCGTCCATATCTTTACCCTTGCCTTCGGTGACGATCTTCGTCATATCGGCCTCGGACTCCGTGGCCGCAGTCTGGTGGACGTCTTTCACTTTGAGCTTTTTGCCTTTGGCTGTCTTACCAGTCCCGTCCGGGCCATGACAAACGGAGCATTTATCGAGGAAGAGATCCTTCGAATCGCCCTGCGCCCAGCCAGCCCAGGCGGATAGCAGGCAGAACGTAACGCCTAAAGCAATCTTCGTTATAGACATCTAGAAACTCCTTTTCCACGCAATCATCAAAATATTGGAACTGAAATTGTTTCCCGGCACGATTTGTTCCGCGTAGTACGCGCGCTGCAATTGAACGATCAGTTTTCCCACTTGCGGAACGTCGTAAGAGAGGGAACCTGCGGCATAGGGGAACTTCATTGGCCCGTAGAGTGGGGCCTCACCCTGCACCTGTCCAAGGCCGGTCACGCGTACATAGTTGCCGCTGAATTCGAACGTAAGCCGCTTCGCGGGCACGGCGCGGATGCCGCCCTGCCAGACGCGATCCACCGTCTGATCGAGAAGAGTGAGATTCGTGAGGGGCGCCGGGCCGCGCAGGAAGTCGACCGTGCCTGAAGCGAAGAAGCTGTCGTAGCTGAAGCCGCCGAATCCGGAGAGCCGGTCGCTAAACTCCCAGGTCGCCGTGCTGGCGTTCGTGCGCACGGTGCTCTCAAAGCTGGCATCGAGCTGTTTGCTGTCGCGTATCGTGGTGGTGTTATCCAGCCAGAATTTCCCGAACGGGTGGTAGCGGGCTACGAAGCGGCTGCCCACGTCGGTGTGCGGGGAGAGGCGCGTGTAAGGGGTTCCATTGTTGATTTCGTCCACGTCGGCGCGGATGGAAAACTTCTTCGAGGGCTCGTAGTACAGGCTGAGCGTCGGCCATATCGATTTCATGCGCTTCGCTTGCAAGGGGTCGGAAATACCTTCGTCGAAGAACTCGACGTCGCTCTTGAGGTAGGTCACGCCGACGTGGGCCGTGAATGACGATAGCGGCGTGAAAACCATGTCGTAATCGAGCAGGTGCGTTCCCACCACCCACGTGTCGGTCGTAACGCCGGAGTCCGTCGTCCCGTTGAACACGCTGAAGAAGTTGGCGTTCGCATCCAGGGTGGAACGCGAGTACTTGTAGGTCGCTTCGGCGCTCAGCCAATCGCTCAGCTCGTAGCTGAAACCCTCTTCCGCAACCTGATTCATCTCCGTCACGGAGCCCTGCGAGGATTCCGACAGTACATATGGAGTCGTGGCGGTGCCTGTCGCGCCACGAGCGCTGCCATCCGCGGACATATCGAGCCCGGTTGGCCCCGAATAACGGTAAGCCAGATAGCTGCCGTGGGTCCGGAAGCGCGGCGCGATTTTCCCGTTCCAGGAGAGCTCGCTGACCGGCGTGGTCAGTCGCCGATAGTCGGTCCAGCTTCCGGCGGTGAGAAGTTCATTGGCCGTGATTGGATCGTCGACGTTGATGCTGCGTTCACCGGTAGTGGCATTGCCGCCGTTCACGGACTCCTGAAAGCGCTGCATGCCGATCTTGTAATGCAGCGACCAGGATTTCCGCGTATAGTCGAAACCACCGGTCACGCGATCCGAGGAATCGCTGATGGGGGCGATCAGATAGTACGGGTTGGCCCGCGCGAAGCTTCCGAACGACGACGGCGATCCGAAGAAGTCGAACGTCTGCGTCGTATCCATGACGCCATCGCGCGTGTTGCGATAGTATTCGAAACTGAATCGAAGATTATTGGTGGCGTGCACCAGGAGGTTGATCGAGCCCATCTTTCGCACGGTTGCCCAGTTATGGTTGGAAGTAAGGCCATCCAGCGCGTTCGGTAAAACGGCGGAGTCGTTTTCGTTGAAGTAGTAGTGGCTCTGTCGGAAATCTACACGCAGATCGTATAGGTTCTTCTTTTTCACCGTGAGCTGGGCCGTCGTGAAGGGATCGCCACCCAGCCCGCTGACCACGAGTGAATAGCTGTCGGCGAACGGTGTTGTGCCGTCTCGCGCGTTTCCGAACAGGCTGAAATCCATCACGCGGAATCCGCTGTTCATGTCGAACAACTGCTGGAACATCGGCTGATAACCGCTGACGCTGGTGAACCTGTAGCCCGCGGTGATCGATCCGCTGTTATCGAAATCTCCGACGACTATCGGCTTCGGATCGTCCTGTGCGAATAACGACGGGACCAGCCCCAGAATTCCCGCCATCGCCGCAATTGCCCATAGGGTGTTTTTCATGTCAGGGTCTCTGTGCGATTAATGCAGGAAGTCCACGTCGAAATTCGAACCGTGGATGACCGAGTGGCAACGCGTACACGTGCCTTCGGTCTGAAAACTCATACGGCTATGCGGCACGTTGACTCCGGCCGGCGCTGCATGGCACTGAAGACAGAGCATTCGTTCCTCGCGGCGCGCCAGCAATTGCCTGTTCACGCTGCCATGCGGGGTGTGGCAGGCGGTGCAGCCTTCCACCTTGACCGCTGCGTGCTCGAAGACAAAAGGCCCGCGCTTCTCGGCATGGCACTGCGTACAGGTTTCCCAGCCGGATTGCGTCAGTTCGTGCCGGTTCTGCGTTCCATGCGGCGTATGGCAGTCGGTGCACTTCATCAGGCCTTCCGGTACGCGGTGGTGTATAGGCAAGGCGAACTGGGCACGAACATCGCCGTGGCAGTTGTAGCAGAGTTCCGGCTGGCTCCTTTTCAAAAGACTACTGGTGAGCCAGCGATTCTCTTCCGGCAGAGAAGGCACGGAAAAGAACTTCGCCTGCGCGCCCTGGACTCGTTCGCTCCTGGGACTCTCCGCCGCTGCGGTGAGATGCGGCGAGTGGCAATCGTTACAGCCGACACCGTGAGTGGCGTGGGTCGAGTGATCGAACTGCGACTGCTCTTTGCTCGTTTCGTGGCACTGCATGCAGCGTTCGGAATTCTGTTTGGGATTGCCGCTAAAAGAGAAAATCAGCTTAGTGGCCGCCGCGGTCTTTGCGTCGTCGCCGTGAGCGGCCTGTTCGGCGTCCGCGTGCGGCTTGCCGGCACCGTGGCACATTTCGCAGCCAGCGACTGAGTCTTTGTGTGCGGGCAACGTGGCGTGCGCGGTCTTGCTGAATTCGACGAATTCCGGCTTATGGCACGACCGGCAGGCTTCAGCGCCGATATAGCCATCGGCCGCCTGGCCTGCAATGACGGCTGCTGTAACCGAAGGTGGTTCAGGCGTCGCCGGGCGCGTCTGCGCGTGAAGCGAAACGGTCAACAAAAACAGCGCTATCCCCACCGCACGTCCCCAACACTTCATGCTTTAGAAGCCCTTCTGGCCGCGAAACGCTATCCGGCGTGGCAAAGTAGGGTGCACTCCACTGGCCCCGGGTGTTCAGTTACTTCCGTGATGGAAACAAAGGCCGATCCTGTGCAGGACCCTCCGGGACGTGGCGACCCACGGTCATGGCGGTCAATTTCCGCCGCTGCGACGCTCCCTTACATCCTCGCGGCACCGGATGCGGTATAAAGAAATCAGAGAGCCGAGCGCCCTGAATATGCTAAAGACCCTGATAATCCTCACCGCCATTTTTGTTGCGCCGATCTGCGCGCAGGACGACCTGCCGGATGCCGCGGGCAAGCCGGTGACTGTGCGCATTTGCACCGGCTGCCATGGACAGGAAATGTTCGCCGGTTCTCACAGGAGCGGCGACGACTGGGATCGCATCATCACCGAGATGACCGAAAAGGGTTTGTCGATCAGCGATGCCGATTACGCCACCGTGCTGGACTACCTTTCGAAGAATCTGGGTCCCGCGGCACTGAAGGTCAATGTCAACAAAGCCGCGTCCGCCGATCTGCAAAAGGCTCTTGGCCTCACCGCGGCGCAGGCCGATGCGATTGTTGCCTACCGCACCGCGAACGGCGACTTTAAGGATCTGGACGGCGTGAAGAAAGTGGCCGGCATCGACGCGGCAGCGATTGACGCGAAGAAAGATCGCATTTCGTTCTGATGCTGCGCGCTCTCGCGATTCTGGCCGTTCTTGCCCTGCCTGTTGTCGCGCAGGACGATCTTCCCGATTCTCCGGGCAAAGCAACCACGGTTCGCGTCTGCACGAATTGCCACGGCATTGAGATGTTCGCCGGTTCCCACAAGGTCGGCAACGATTGGGACCAGATCATCGCCACCATGAGCGACAAAGGCACGCCCTTCAGCGATGCCGATTACGCCGCCGTTCTGGATTACCTTTCCTTGTGTCTGGGTCCCGCTTCTTCGAAGGTGAACGTGAATAAGGCTGCGGTCTGCGAACTGGCCCGCGTCTTATCCATCACCACTGCGCAGGCTGAAGCGATCACGGCTTACCGGACAAAAAACGGGGAATTCAAGGATTTGGATGGCCTGAAAAAAGTGGATGGCATCGATGCCGCCGCTCTCGACGCGAAGAAGGCTGTCATCTCGTTCTGATCGCGGCCAGACGACTGTGCGCGCAACCCCTGTAACGGTCGTCTCCCCCGAGATTCACCGCCGGAGTCACGCGCCAGCCTGTCCTTGCTCCTGTTGTATCGTGAGAAGGGCCAGTGCCGCTACCGGAATTGCAGTTGTTCAGGCGTATTTCAACAGGTTTCTCCATGCGGCAGGGATTGGACTTACGCGCGATTCGTGTTGGAAGTCTGTGGATGCGCGGTGGATAAAACGGTGAGAGCATGATTTGTTCCGGCAAAGATACCGCAACCGGCGATTTCGTCGCCGTTGAATTCGACGAAGCGATCCGAAGTGTTCGTCCGACGAATGCCGCGATTTCGGAAGACCACTGGATTTCGCCAGGTTTTATCGACATCCAGGTGAATGGTTTTGCGGGCGTGGATTTTAACCGGCCGGACACGTCGCAGGAGCAGATTGCGCGCGCGCTGGATCTGATAATCTCCACCGGCGTCACGCGCTGTCTCCCAACCGTGATTACCGGTCCCGCCGATGACATGGTCGCCTGTCTGCGAAATCTGGCGCGCGCCCGCCGTGAGTTGCGTTGGGGACGTGTGATGGCCGGTTTTCACGTCGAGGGTCCGCACATTGCTTCGGAAGACGGGCCGCGTGGCGCGCATCCGCTCGATTCGGTTCGCCCACCCGATATCGACGAATACCGGCGTTGGCAGGAAGCGACCGAAGGTGGCATCCGTCTCATCACGCTCTCGCCGCACTGGCCGGGCGCTGTTGGTTACATTGACGCCATCACTCGCGATGGCGTGACCGCGAGCATTGGCCATACCGGCGCGACAGCGGAACAAATCAGCGCCGCTGTGGATGCCGGGGCGACGCTCTCCACGCATATCGGCAATGCCGGACATTCCGTGCTGCCGAAGCATCCGAACTACATCTGGGATCAGCTCGCGGAGGACCGGCTGAGCGCCAGCTTTATTGTGGACGGAATCCATTTGGGCGCTGCTTTCCTGCGCGCGGCCATGCGGGCGAAAACCGTGGCGCGGTGTGTGCTGGTGACCGATGCTTCCGCTCCCGCTGGTGCCGCTCCCGGCCGCTATCGGCTCGGGCGACAGGATGCCGATCTGGCTACCGATGGTCGCGTTGTCCTCGCGGGCACGGATCGGCTGGCCGGATCGGCGCTCAAGATGAATGACGCTGTGGCGAACGTGATGCGGATGGCCGGGGTCAGTCTGCACGAAGCCGTGGAGATGGCGACCACGCATCCCGCCCGCATCGTTCGAATCGACGGGCGGTCAAAAGGTCTGGTCGCCGGCGAACGCGCTGACCTGGTGGTATTTCGCGCCGGCCCCGCGATCACGGTGGACGCGGTTTATATCGATGGCGAGCGCGCCGCCTGATTCGCATTAAACGCGATTCGCTGCCATAATCGGAATCGTGGACTTCGAATACACGCCCGAACAGATCCAGCTGCGGCGCGAGGTGCGGGAATTCGCGGCCGCGGAAATCGCGCCGCACGTCATGGAGTGGGACGAAGCGCAGACGTTTCCGCTGGAAGTAATCCGCAAACTGGGCAAACTCGGCTACATGGGCTCCATTTTCCCGGAGGAGTACGGCGGCGCGGGCCTGGGCTATGTTGAATACGCCATCATCATTGAGGAACTCTCCCGTGTGGATGGGTCGGTCGGGATCATCGTGGCCGCCCACACCTCGCTCTGTTCGAATCACATCAGCAAGGCCGGCAACGAGGAGCAAAAACGGAAATATCTGCCGAAACTGGCTTCGGGCGAGTGGCTCGGCTGCTGGTCGCTGACCGAAGCGGAAGCCGGGTCCGACGCCGCGGGCACCCGCACCACCGCAGTTCGCGATGGCGATCAATGGGTCATCAACGGCGTGAAATCGTTTACCACGAACATCCACTATGCCGATGTCTGCGTGGGTATGGCGGTCACTAACCGCAGTGCGGCGCAGCACGGTATCTCCGCTTTCATTCTGGAAAAAGGCATGCCGGGTTTCCGTCCAGGCAAGAAGGAAAATAAGCTCGGCCTGCGGGCCAGCGCGACCGGCGACGTGGTCTTCACCGATTGCCGCGTACCGCAATCGCAGCTGGTAGGCAAACAGGACGAAGGCTTCGTGGATAGCCTGCGTATTCTGGATGGCGGACGCATCTCCATCGCCGCGCTGTCTATCGGTATGGCGCAGGGCGCGTACGATGCCGCCCTGAAATACGCCAAGATCCGCAAGCAGTTCGGCCGGCCGATTTCGGAATTCCAGGCCATCCAGCACAAGCTGGTGGATATGGCGACGAAGCTCGACGCATCGCGGTTGCTCACCTATCGTGCCGCCACCATGCTCGACAGCGGCAAGCGCGTGACGCGCGAATCGGCGATGGCGAAACTATTCGCGTCGGAAAGCGCCGTCTGGATCGCGGGCGAAGCCGTCCAGATTCACGGCGGCTACGGTTTCATCAAAGACTATCCGGTCGAAAAATTCTATCGCGACGTCAAGCTCTGTACCATCGGCGAAGGCACCAGCGAAATCCAGCGGCTGGTCATCGCGCGCCAGTTGCTGAAAGATTGATGATGAGTCCGCGCGAACTCGCAAAGCTGGCTACTGTCGTGGAGAACGGTAGCCCTCTTCCGACTGATCTCCCGGAAGGCAACGGTCTCATCGTCGGCGTCACGGGTGCACCTGGGGCGGGGAAGAGCTCGCTCGTCGATGCGCTCGTGAAAGAAATTCGGCGGCGCGGTAAAACCGTCGCGATCGTTGCGGTGGACCCTTCGAGCAAGGCGACGGGCGGCGCGATCCTGGGAGATCGTATCCGCATGCAAAGCCATCACGGCGACCCGGGCGTGTTCATCCGTTCCATGGCGACTCGCGGCACGCCGGGCGGGCTCGCCCGCACCAGCATGACGATGGCGCGCCTGTTTCGGAGCGCGGGTTTTGATTTCGTGATTGTGGAAACCGTCGGCGCCGGACAGGATGAGACGGACATCGCTGCCTCCGCCGATGTGACGGTTGTGGTGCTGGTCCCTGGCATGGGCGACGATGTGCAAGCCATTAAAGCCGGCACGATGGAGATCGCGGATATCTTCGTCATCAACAAAGCCGACCGGCCTGGCGTGGAACAAACCGCCAATGAAATCGAAGCGATGCTCTCGCTCGCGCCGGAACACTCGCGCCCGCCGATATTCCGCACGGTCGCCATTGAAGAAACGGGAGTTGCGGTCCTGCTCGATGACATCGGGGAACGCTCACGCAAACCGCAACTGAAGCCGGATCCGCAATGGCTTGTCGATCACATCGGCATCGCAGTCCGCTCGCTCGCGGAGTCTCTGCCTTTCTACACGGATCAAATGGGAATGACGCTCATTGGGCGGGAAACCATCGAATCCGAAAAAGTTCACGTTGCGATGCTCGCTGCAGGTCCGTCGCGAATTGAGCTGCTGGAGCCCACCGCACCGGATTCCACCATCGCGAAATTTCTCGACAAACGCGGCCCCGGCCTGCACCATGTCGCGATGTGCGTGGAGGACCTCGGGGCGGTCGTCGCGCACCTCAAAACATCGGGCGCGAAGCTCCTCGGCGAACCCCGCCATGGCGCAGGTGGACATCTCTATGTATTCGTCCATCCGGCCAGCGCGGGTGGCGTACTATGGGAGATTATTCAGGATCAGCGCCACTAGATGACAGGGGAATCCCACAGAAACTTGCTACCGCGCGAAACTTTTCACGGTGTCAGTGTGGGGCAGGCAGTTTTGCCTGCCAGTTTTCGCGCTGGAAAAGATCTGCACAATAAAGGAGCAGCTTTTTGCCAAAAATAGGCGTAATCGGCGGTAGCGGCCTCTACTCGATGCCGGGCTTTACCGAACACAGCGAAGTCGAGATGGAGACGCCGTTTGGCCCGCCGTCGGATAACTACATCGTCGGCCAACTCGAAGGCCGCGAAGTCGCGTTTCTCTCGCGTCACGGCCGCGGCCATCGCATCTCGCCGTCCGAACTGAATTTTCGCGCCAATATCTACGGGATGAAAAAACTGGGCGTCGAGCGAATCGTTTCCCTCAGCGCCGTCGGCTCGCTGAAAGAAGAACACCGCCCGCTCGATTTCGTCATCCCCGACCAGTTCGTAGACCGCACGCGCGGCCGCATCTCCACATTTTTCGGCGAAGGCCTCGTCGCGCACGTCAGTTTCGCCGATCCCGTTTGTCCGCAGCTCGCAGCCACGGTCCATGAAGCCTGCGGCGTCGCCGGCGTCAACGTGAAGAGGGGCGGAACGTATATCTGTATGGAAGGCCCGATGTTTTCGACGAAGGCCGAGTCGAACCTATACCGCTCTTGGGGCATGGACGTCGTCGGCATGACCAACCTGCAGGAAGCAAAGCTCGCGCGCGAGGCCGAAATCTGTTATGTGACGGTGGCGATGGTGACCGATTACGATTGCTGGCACTCCGAACATGACGCGGTGGAAGTGACCGACATTATTCGCGTCCTCACGCAGAACGCGGCTAATGCGGCCCGTGTTGTGGCGGAGGCGGTCCGCGTTATGCCTGTAGACCGCGCGTGTAAATGCGGCTCTTCGCTGCAGCACGCGTTGATTACCGACAAGAGCGTGGTGCCCGCGGCCACCATCAGGAAGCTGGAGCCGATTGTCGGGAAGTACTTCCTGTAACGACCACGCTGCCGCGCTGCTGGCGTCTCTGCGACGCGGTGAATCGCCGCCGGCCCGCGAGATCCTGGAACTCGGGGAAGGCTGCCCGCGCGAATTTTTCCGGGATGTTGTCGAGCCGCTGGCCGATTCCTTCGATCCCGCGCAGGCCGCGGCGTATGAGCAACTCCTGCATGTCTGGATTCCGCCAGTGCCCGCAGTCATACCGGCTATACCGGCGCGCATCGAAACTGTTTACGTGCTTTCCCGCGTTACTCTGGGCGCGGATATCAAGATCGTCAGCCCGATCCTCGCTGCCATGAAAGAACGCTTTCCCGAAGCGCGCATCGTCTTCGTGGCCAATCGCAAATCGGCGGAAATCTTCGAAGCCGACCGGCGCGTCGAACACCTGAACGTCGACTATCCGCGTACAGGGCCAGCCAGCCTGCGCGTGGACTTCGCGCGCGAATTGCGTTTAAAACTGCAAGCCGAAAATAGCATCGTCATAGACCCCGATTCGCGCATGACGCAACTGGGGCTTATTCCCGCGTGCAACCCGGAAAACTACTTTCATTTCCCCAGCCGGACAATCGGCGGCATTGGCGGGGAGAATCTCACGGACATGGTTCGACGGTGGCTGCGGACTACTTTCGGGGTGGACGCTCTCGCTTACATTGCGCCCCGCACGCAAGCCGTAGATGGCGTCGAGCCGCGCGTGGCGATCAGCCTCGGCGTCGGTGAAAACGAATCCAAACGCGTTGGTGGCGATTTTGAAACCAGTCTGATCGACGTGCTGGGCCTGTACCACAAGACCATCTGGGTGGATCGTGGCGCGGGCGGAGATGAAGCGCGCCGGGTGACGGCGGCAGTGGAAGCCTCGCTTGTTTCAGATCATGTTCGGTTTTGGGAAGGCGGTTTCGCCGGTTTCGCGTCGATTATTTCGCAATGCAACTTCTACGCCGGCTACGATTCCGCCGGTCAGCATGCGGCGGCAGCGACGGGCGTACCGCTGATTTCGATTTTCGCAGGCGCTCCTTCGGAGCGATTCCGCCAACGTTGGAGCGCTGCCGGCCACAGACGTATCAGTCGCATTGATGCGGATGGGATGGCACCCGAAGCGGTGCTGCACGAATTTGTCGCTTTGCTACCGCTAGACTAAAGGCGGAGGGTATAGGGCCCCAATGCATCTGGAAATTAGTCAGCGTGACAGAGAAGGCATTATCCTGCTGGACCTGAAAGGCCGTCTTGTGGCTGGCGATGAGGTCGCGGCATTTCGGGAAGCGGTGGAACTGCTTTCCCAGGGTGAGACTCCGAAGATCATCCTGAATCTCCACGCGGTCGACTACATCGATAGCCTCGGGTTGGGCACCATGGTGATGTGCTACACCCGCCTGCAGAAGGTCGGAGGCGTGGCCAAACTGGCTCAGTTGAATCGCCGCAATCTGGAACTGCTGCTGCTCACGAAAATCGACACCATCTTCGAAGTCTTCGATGATGAAACCGAAGCGGTGAACAGCTTTTTCCCGGACCGTGAAATCCGGCGTTTCGATATTCTGGACTTCGTTCAGCATCTGAAGGAAGAAAAATAGCGGTTACTTCGCCGTGCCTGTCACAAGTCCGTAGACATCAACTTCACCCTTCGCCGGCACGTAAACGCGGCCATTCGCGACAGTCGGTGTTGTGAAGCGCATCGCCGCTCCCGCCCGATCGCGCGAACTGTTTTCCCCGGAGTTATAAAGCTGATGTGCGACATTGCTCGCGTCGTACGCATGCAGCACAGCGGGCCGGTCGCTGAAGTCGTTCCAGTCCTTCGTTTCGATCAGCCACACAACGCCGTTCCGAACACCGTTCGCCGAGACCGTCGGCGTTCCGCCAGGGTTCTCCAGCTTGCGACCCTCCCCGGAGGAATGTTCTGAAAAATGGCCGTGATCCAGAACGAAAGCGAAGAGGTAATTCTCGTTCGCCAGTACGTAAACGTGTCCGTTCCACCAGGCAGGCGCGGAATAGATACCTTTACCCGGCTCAGTTGCTGGACCACCGTGTTGTTATCGCGAGCCTGGAAGTGGCCCAGATGATCGCGATCCAGCAAAAACAGCGTTCCGTTCTTGCCGCCAATCAGGACCAGATGCAGATGCGGCCCCGGCTGGTCGGGAAGGAGTATCGGCCCTCCCGACCCGAGATCCTGATCGCGCGCGTTCATAGCCGCCTCGTCGGATGGCGTGAAGTAGTCGCGGACTACCAGGTTCCCACGCTCCACTCCCAGTTTCAGCAGCGTATCGCCGTAATCCCGCCCGCCCGTCGACGCGGTGAACTTGCCGTTGCCCGTCGCGGCATATATGTTGCCGTGTTCATCGGCAGCCGGAGCATTATCGGCTTGCCAGATTCCGGACTCTCCCGCGTCGGGCGACGTATTGAAAGCGGCGGTCCGCTTCAGCGTCTGGTGATCGTATGCCATTACCCAGCCGTGATACGGCTTCACATCGCACGAAGACGCCCACGTTAGAAACACCTGGCCGTTCACGAGTAACAGGCCGGCCCGCGGCAGTTCGTGCAACGCGTCGAAACCCGGCGCCGTGATCTCAACCGGCCCGCCAAACTTCTCCTGGCCGGTGGTCAGAGACAGCGCGTGCAGTTTTTGCGAATAGTGCGTCGGGGCAAAAATACCACCGCCTTCACTGGTTCGGGCCAGAACATAAATCGTCTCCGTTGCCACGTCGATCACCGGAGTTGGCGTGATTCCGATGCCTGGCTGTATGAACGGGCAGGAAACATCGATGGATGGAACGGTCGAAACGCCGCCACCGGACTTCAGGAAGCTCGCGTGCCACAGCGGCGCGCCCGCTGCGCCGTCGGCATCGAACGCGTAGACGCTGTCGTTCTCCGTAGCGACGAGCAGGACGTTGGGAGATCCCTTACCCGGAATCGAAACGTTTGGCACATACAGAGGCTGCGCGTAGACACTGCCGTCCACTCGCAGCGTGAATACTTTCCCAAACTGGCGTGCGTCTACGTTAGCTGGCGTGAGAATGGTTTCGTGCGTGTTAGCGCCGGTGCGGGCGTTATCAACCTGGGAGGTCACTACTTGTGCAGCGACCACTGCGGAAAACAGTCCGAGGCATGAAAGCGACACATTGACGCTGCGACGTTGATGCATCACATTATTATCCTTCGTTTCGGTTAGACAGCCGGTGTAGCATGAACTAAAGGACGCCAACGGTAGCCGCCCTGTTCCCGAACTGCCGCCGCGCCTGCCAGTCGGATTATCCCTGTTGAATTTGGTTGCCACGGAGCGCCAGCCGCGGAATTCCAGGGAAAGAGGCTACTCATGAACGGAAGAACTGAATTCATTTGCAGGGGCGCGTTGCTTTTCGCAATCGCGGCAACACTCGGAAGCGAAGCCGTCCACGCGCAGACCGCGGTGCCAGCCTACGATCCAACAAAAACCTTCGCGCCGCTCACACTGCCCGATCCCGTAAACAGCTACCGCGCCGGCAATGGCGCGCCGGGACCGGATTACTGGCAGAATAGCGCGGATTACGAACTCCACGCCACCATCGATACGGCAGCGAAGCAACTGACCGCCACCGAAGTCATTACCTACAGCAACAACAGTCCTGCGGCGCTTCCCAGCCTGTGGATGAACGTGGAACAGAACACTTACCGCGAAGATTCGCGGGCGGGTGCCATCGGAGGCCGCAGCCGGCCTCAACATACCGAAGGTTTCGTCTTCGACTCCGTGGAGATCGAAGCCGCTGGCGGCCACAGGGAGAAGGCGACGGTCGTCGTGAGCGACACCCGGGTGCAGATCCGTTTGCCGCAGCCTCTGAAAGCTCACAGCCAGTTGAAAATGTTCATCACGTATCACTACACCATTCCAGGTACGTGGGGTGGCCGCACATCCTGGGGAACGTCGAAGAAGGGTGATATTTACGACATGGCCCAGTGGTACCCGCGGATGTGCGTCTACGACGATCTGCGCGGCTGGGATACGCAGCCCTACATCGGTTCGGAATTCTATCTCGAGTACGGGCACTTCGATTACTACGTCACGGTTCCATCGGCCTTCATGATCGTCGGTTCCGGTGAGTTGAAGAACCCTCTGGACGTCCTGACCAAAACGCAGAATGACCGGATGGCGAAGGCCCGCGCCAGCGACGCAACGGTTATGATTCGCACTCCGGAAGAAATCGACGACCCCGCTAGCCGTCCGAAGACCTCCGGTACGCTCACCTGGCATTTCCACATGGACAGCGCTCGAGACGTCGCCTTCAGCGCTTCACCCGTCTTCGTGATCGATGCCGCGCGCATCAATCTACCGGATGGCAAGACGTCGCTGGCGATGTCCGCCTATCCTCCGGAGAGTGCTGGTCCCGATAACTGGGGAGAATCTACGGCAATCATGAAACACGCAGTGGAGACGTTTTCGAAGAGGTGGTATCCGTACCCTTATCCGGCGGCGATCAACGTTGCCGGATTTTCAACCGGGATGGAGTATCCGGGAATCGTCTTCGATGGCATTCCGGACAAGGGCAAGCAACTCTTCTGGATCTCGGCGCATGAAATCGGTCACTCGTGGTTTCCGATGATTGTCGGTTCGAATGAACGGCGCAATGCGTTTATGGATGAAGGCTTCAACACGTTCATCGATACGCTGGAGTCGGACGATTATGAGAACGGGAAGTATGGGCCGAAGCGCGATTCGGAGTACTCGGCCGGAGGCGAGCCACCGGATACGATTCTCAAGGTTCTCGATAACCCTGCTGCGCCGCCTATTCTGACACGGGCCGATGGTTTCGGAGGGCAGTTGACCCATCCGGTCAGCTATTTCAAGACGGCCTACGGGCTCACGTTGTTGCGCGAACAAATCCTGGGGCCGGAGCGCTTTGACTGGGCTTTCCGCAAGTACATTGCCGACTGGGCCTATAAGCACCCATCGCCGTCGGACTTCTTTCGCGAAATGGAGAGTGAGGGGGGCGAGGATCTGTCGTACTTCTGGCGCGGCTGGTTCATGAACAACTGGACGCTGGATATGGCGGTGAAAGATTACCAGTATGTAAAGGGCGACGCCGCGAACGGAGTCACCGTAACGATCGCAAACCTCGGGCAGCTGGTTCTGCCGAACGTTATCCAGGTCAACTTTGCGGACGGCACGAACACACGCGCAAAAATTCCGGTGGAAACCTGGTTGTCCAAAGGAACCCTGACGGTGACCCTGCCGAGCAAGCAGCCGGTTGTGTCAGTCGTGCTTGATCCCGACCACAAGATCCCGGACGACGATCGCTCGAACGACGTGTTGAAGAAGTAGGCCGTGCCCCGGCTCCACAAAATCTCAAACGCAGGAACTCAGCTCAGCAACTTCCCCTGCCGCAAATACGCCGGCACATCCAGCTCGTCGTCAAACGTGTGTCCTGTCCCCACCGCAGCCATCTCAGGCTCCGGCTCAACGACTGCAGGTTCAGGAACCACAGTCGCAGTTGCGGATGCTGCCGGAGCCGCAGACGCGGGCGCTCCAGGTTCCCTCGGTTTAAAGAAATCTTCCGCAGGCAGCGCTTCAATCGCCGCTTCCCGCTCAACCGGCGGCGCAAGGGGAAATCCGGTCGCGATCACCGTCACACGCACTTCCTCGCCCATCCCTGGCTTCTCGATCACGCCAAAACTCACATGCGTATCCCCCGAGCCGCATGCCTCGCGAATCAGCGAGCAAGCCTCGCTCATCTCATGCAACCCGATTTCGCGCGATGCCGTGATGTTCATCAGCACCTGTTTCGCTCCCCAAATCTTGGTGTCTTCGAGCAGTGGCGAATTGATCGCACTGCGCGCCGCTTCGATCGCCGCATCGTCCCCGGTTGCCGACGCGTTCCCGATCAGCGCATGGCCCATCCCCAGAATGGCCGCGCGAATATCTGAGAAGTCGAGATTAATCAGGCCCGGCGTCAGAATAATTTCGCTGATGCCCTCCACCGCCTGCCGCAGAATCTCATCCGCCATCCGGAAAGCCTGCTTCATCCCCGTGCCGCGCGGCGCAATCCGCAGCAGCCGTTCGTTCGGGATCGTTGTCAGAATATCCACCGAGTCCGCCAGGTCGGTGACGCTGCTGTCCGCCTGCGCCATGCGTTTCGCGCCCTCAAAAGCAAAAGGCTTAGTCACGATCGCGATGGTCAGCGCGTCCAGCGACTTCGCGAGAGACGCGACAACCGGCGCTGCACCCGCTCCCGTGCCGCCGCCAAGTCCGGCCGTCACAAAAACCAGATCCGCGCCTTCGAGAATGCCGAGAATGCGCTCCGTATCTTCGAGCGCCGCCCGCCGTCCGATTTGCGGATCGGAGCCGGCCCCCAGTCCGCCCGTGATCTTGGCGCCAATCTGGATTTTATTCGGCACAAGCGACGCTTCGAGAGCCTGCGAGTCCGTATTCATCACGTAGAATTCAACGCCCTCAAGGCCAGCCTCAAACATGCGGCCCACGGCGTTCGAACCGCCGCCGCCGACGCCAATGACCTTGATTCGCGCGCCCCGCCGGGTTTCTTCCTGCATTTCAAATTTGAAGTCCATTTGCAATAGTCTCCCTTTTTTATCTGAGAATTCTTCCAAGCAATCCCGTAATGCGCCGCTCCAGATCCACCTGCGTGCGCAGCCGTGCCGCATACATCGAAAGACCTGCCGCTGTCGTCCATGCGGGATCTTTCAGTTCCACCGGCAGATCGCGATAACCCTGCGTCAGCCCGATTCGCGCCGGCCGTTCCAGTTCGCGCTCTGCAACATCGCAGATGCCAGGCAGCAGCGCACCCGCGCCGGTGATCACAAGACCATTCGCCATCGCCGGATACAAACTGGCTGCCGTTAATTCTTCCTTCACCATGGAAAACAGTTCCTGCGCCCGTGATTCCAGAATTCGATTCACCAGCAGACGCGGCACCTCGCGCGATTCCCGCCCCGCGCCGTCGCGGAACGGCAGTTCCACAACGCTGTTCTCCGCTGTGCCCTCGGCTACCGCGCTGCCGAATTCTTCCTTGACCAGCGCGCCGTCTTCGAGCGGCACATGCAGAGCGAACGCGATGTCGCGCGAGAAATGATCGCCGCAGATTTTGATCGTTGTTGCGAGCTGTATCGAATCGCCAAAATAACAAACGAGCTCCGTGGAATGAGCGCCGATGTCGACAACCGCAACGCCGCCAACCCGGTCCTCCGGCAATACGCTGGCGTAACACGATGCAATCGGCTCATAAACCGTTTCATCCAGCGCCAGATGAGCAAGATTCACCGCTCCGGTCAGCGTTGAATGCTCGTGCATTGAAGCGGTGACCAGATGCGCATTGGCGATCAGTTGTGACGCCATCATGTGCCGCGGATCCTGGCAATCCTCCTGATCGTCCACCACAAATGCCTGCGGCAAAACGTGCAGTAGCATGCGGTCGTCCTCTAATCGCACCCGCATCGCGCGTTCCATCGCGCGATTCACATCGCGCTGCTCGATCTCTCTGGGCCTGGCGAGATCCACCTTGCCTTTGTTGCTGGCGCCCCGCACCGAAAAGCCGCCGATGCCCGCGACCGCCGTCTCCACGTGAACCCCTGCCATCGCTTCGGCCTGTTCCACCGCGGCCAGGATACTTCGCGAAACAGCCTGCTGATCCACAATGCGGCTCTTCGCCCAACCCGCCGCGGGAGAGCAGCCACACCCCAGGAACCGCAGCCTCTCGTCTTCCACCAGTCCGATCACCACCCGCGTATAGTTGCTGCCGGCGTCGATGCCCGTCGCGAGTATTGGTTTGGTTGTCATGCTTTGTCCTTAGGTCCTTAACGCACCAGAATCCGGTCGTCTAATCGCAGATCGAACACGGCCGCCTGAGAATCCTGCCGAATTTCCCGGTAGTGATTGATAAAATTCAGATAGCGCGAGCGATAGTGCTGATCGCCCAGCCATAACTCCGCAGCCTGGCCGTCGATCGCCGTGACAACCCGCATATCTTCCATGACAGCGGCATTGATTTCCGAAATATCCCTAGCCTGTGGACCCAGATCGGCCAGCAGATGCTGCATCGCTTCCACGCGCTTCTGCCGCTCCGCCTCGCCCTGATCCTCGGTGATGCCGCTCAGCACGGGCAGCGGAAAACGCGTATGTGGAGGCAGGGTCAGCAGCACTCCCTGATCGTCAATCAGCGCCAGCCAGTGCCGTGCCGATCCTCCGATCGGCAGACTGGCGAATGCCACAGGCACACGCTCTTCAATCGTGATCAGAATCCGGTTGGGCCAGACCCGCATTACGGACGCCTCACGCACCCAATCCACCGCCAGCAAATGGCGGCGGCGTTCGTCCAGTGGAATATCGAAAACGCTCTTGCCCGCATCCTGCGCAAACACCGCCTGAATGCGCGTCATGTTGGAATGAACGGCCCCGTGGATTTCGAGACCTGCGCACAATGCGGCCCTTGGAGCGCACTTCAGGGCGAACCGCGTGTCGCGCAGCATGAACGAATGCACTTCGACGCCGCCATATGCGATTCCGGCGCAGATTCCGCCCCACAGTACCACGCGCCCCGTCAGACGCCAGTTGAACGATTTCTTCGGCTCAGGCGGCTTTGGCATTGGCTTTCAGCTCCTCCAGAATTTTCTCGCCCAATTGCGACACGCTTCCCGCGCCCAGAGTGACGATCATGTCCCCCGGTTCCACACCAGTCACAATTTCCTTCACTCCCGCCTCGTTCGTCCCGGCATAAACCACGTCGCGATGCCCGAACTCCCGCATTCGCGCTCCCAGTGTCTGAGCTGTCACGCCTTCAATGGGCTTTTCCGACGCGGCGTAAATATCCAGCAGCACCACGCGATCCGCCGAATGAAACGCGCGCGCGAACTCGTCCATCAGATGCATCGTTCGCGTATACCGATGGGGCTGAAACAGCACGTGCACGCGGCCGCTACAGCAGGTTCGCGCCGCTGCCAGCGTGGCCAGAATCTCCGTCGGGTGATGTCCGTAATCGTCTATTACGCGGATACCATTCACTTCGCCTTTGATCTCGAACCGTCGGCCCACGCCGGTGAATTGCGTCAGGCCCTCGCGAATCACATCGGGCGCGACGCCCAGTTCCAGCGCGACCGCGATCGCCGCCGTCGCGTTCAGTACGTTATGTGCGCCAGGGCTGTTTACGCGAAACAATCCCAGATCCGCCGTGCGCGTGCGAAGGCGAAAGATACTGTGCATTCCCTCGCAATCCGTCTCGCCGGGCTGGTAATCGGCCTGCGAACTTCGCCCGTAAGTCACCTTGCGGCGCTTGATGTTCGGCAAAATCGCCTGCACATTCTCGTCATCCAGACAAACGATTGCCGCGCCGTAAAACGGCACCTTATTGACAAACTCCGTGAACGCGTCGCGAATCGTCTGGATATCGGCATAGTGATCCAGATGTTCGCGATCGATGTTTGTAACCACCGCCAGAATCGGCGAGAGCTTCAAAAACGACCCATCGCTTTCGTCCGACTCCACCACCAGAAACTCGCTCAACCCGACGCGCGCATTCGACCCGCCCATCGCCGCCGCCTTGCCGCCCACCACAACCGTCGGATCCATCCCGGCGTGGCTCAGAATCGCCGCCACCATCGACGTTGTCGTCGTTTTACCGTGACTGCCACCCACCGCGATCCCGTACTTCAGCCGCATCAACTCGGCGAGCAGTTCACCGCGCGGGATCACGGGAATCCCCAGCCGCCGCGCTTCCTGAACCTCGGAGTTTGCTTCGTTCACCGCGGAACTGACAACCAGAGCCTTCGCTCCAGTCAGATTTTTCGCGTCATGGCCTTCGAAAACCGTCGCGCCCAGTTTCACCAGACGATCCGTGGTTGGCGACAGCTTCAGGTCAGACCCCGAGATCGTATAGCCAAGGTTCAGCAGCACCTCGGCGATCCCGCTCATGCCGATGCCGCCGATTCCCGCGAAGTGCAGATGTTGCCGTGAAAAAAACATTTTGAATAACTATTGTTTCGGTCCGTGGCCCGTACTGTCAATGCTTTTCGATGCTTCAGCCAACACTATTTCGGCGGCGCACCGCGCGGAGTCTGTCCGCGCCAGTCCGCGCGCCGCTTCTCCCATCGCGCGCAACCGATCCGGATCCGATTTAAGTCCGGTGACAACCTCAAAGAACTTCGCGCCGGTCCACTCCTTGTCGCGCGAAAGGATCGCTGCGCCAGCCCGTTCCAGAACTTCCGCGTTCTTCGTCTGGTGGTTGTCAGCCGCGAAAGGGAAGGGCACCAGGATCGAAGGCTTTCCCGCAGCCGCCAGTTCCGAAACAGCTCCGGCTCCCGACCGGCAAATGATCAGATCGGCGTGCGCGAACGCTGCGGGCATATCGCCAATAAACGGAACCACCTCACCATTGAGCCCCGATGCTGCAAACTCCTGAGCCAGTTCGGCTTGCATCGCGGTGCCGGTCTGCAGGATAAAACGAAAAAACGAACCCAATTCACGAAACATCGGCCAACTGGCTCGCGCCGCTTCATTCAAAGTTCGCGATCCCTGGCTGCCACCGGTGATCAGCACCGTAAATTCCTCCCCCGGTTCTTTCCGGGGAATAGCGAAAAATTCCTCGCGTACAGGCAAACCCGTCAGTTGGGTTCGTTTTGCGGGAAAGTATTTTCGGGTCTCTTCAAAGTTGATCAGCGCGCATCGCACCCAGGGCGCAATCCACCGGTTGGTCGCTCCCGGCACCGCGTTCGGCTCCATCACAACCACCGGAACACCCCGCACCAGCGCCGCCAGAACCGGCGGACCGGCTACGTAACCGCCCATGCTGAAAACCGCTGCGGGCTTCCACGTCCCGAAATCGCGCCACTGCGCAACGGTCTCCGCCACGAGCCTCCACAGACTCGCCAGCTTTGTCACCACGCCGAGATTCTTGATGCCGCCCACGCGAATCAGGTGCAGCGGAAATCCGGCGGCGGGAACCAGACGCGCTTCCACTCCACGCTCGGTTCCCACAAACTGCGCGGTATGCCCGGCGCGCGCGAGTTCCCGCGCCACCGCAATTGCCGGAATGACGTGCCCGCCCGTGCCTCCTCCTGCCATGATGATCGTCACCCCGCGTTCTCCGAGACGTTCATCAGAATCCCCATCAGCGCGAGCGTGACCAGCAGCGAACTGCCCCCGTAGCTAATCATCGGCAGCGGGAATCCCTTAGTCGGGAACAGCCCCAGCACCACGCTGATATTGAAAAAAGCCTGCACGATGAGCATCGTCGTGATCCCCAGTGCGAGATAGCGGCCGAATTCATCGTGAATCCTCACGGTCGCGCGCACGCCTCGCCAGAGAATAATCACGAACCCGAGTACAACGCCGACAGTGCCAAACAAGCCCCATTCCTCGCCGATCACCGCGTAGATCGTATCGGTGTGCGCTTCCGGAAGATAAAACAGTTTCTGGCGGCCCTGCATCAAACCGACGCCGACCGGTCCGCCCGAGCCCACCGCGATCTTCGCCTGGTCCGCCTGGTAATTGGTGTCCTCAGTCGTCGGCGACTTCTTCATTTGCGTCCGGATCCAGCCGTGCTTGTCGATCTTGTCCACCAGCTTGAACTGCGGATCGGCGAATCGCACCACGCGCCCCAACCGATAAGGCCGTTGCCAGACCGCTCCAATGCAGACCAGAATTCCCACAAGTGCCGCGATGCCGATGTAGCGTTTCTCCAGGCCCGCGACGAAGAACACTACTGCAGCCGTCAGCGCCAGCACGATTGCCGTGCCCAAATCCGCCACCACCACCGCCAGTGTCAGAAATCCAACCGCGAGAATCGCCGGCACCAGCGTGTAGCGGCTGTTCAGCGCCCGCGCGCGCAGTGCGATGAAGTACGCGAGAAACACAATCAGCGCGGGCTTCGCGAACTCCGAGGGCTGCAATTCAAACTTCGGCAGACGTATCCAGCGATGCTGTACGCCGGTAAAATAGACCACGACCAGCAGCATCATCACCAGAGCCATGGCGGTAAACGCCACCTCGGGCCTTTGCAGCTTGCGATAGTGCAGATTCTTAAAAAACACCATGAGCGGAATCGCAATGATGATCCACACGAGTTGCCGGATCGCGAAGTAATAGCTGGAACCCTTCGTACTTTCGGCAACAACGCTGGATGCGCTGTAAACCATCAACGACCCGAACAGGACCATAAAAACCACGGTGATGAATAGGATTCTGTCTGTCTTAAGCCGCTGCGCCATGTTTTAAATCCTTCACCAGTTGTTTGAAAACCTGCCCGCGCTGTTCGTAATTCAGAAACTGATCGAAACTCGAACACGCCGGCGCCAGCAGCACCGTATCGCCCGGACGCGCGCTGCCAAACGCTTCTGCGACAGCCCGCTCCAGCGTGCCGCACTGTATCAGCCGCACCGCGCCATCCAGTTGCGTGGTGATTTTCTCCGCTGCCGCGCCAATCAGCAGCACCGCGTGCGCCCTTGCGCGAAGCCGTTCGCGCATCACCGTGTAGTCGCTGCCTTTATCCGTGCCGCCCATGATCACCCAAAGGCCGCCATCGAATGAATCGATCGCCTTCATAGCGGCGTCCACGCTGGTGGCCTTGGAATCGTTATAAAACCGCACGCCCCCAATTGCCGCCGTGAATTCCAGACGATGCTCCACAGCTTTGAACGTCCGTACAGCCGCGGCAATATCTTCGAGCGGAACCCCGGCGAGCGCAGCAACATGCGCGGCAGCCATCACGTTTTCCGCATTGTGCGGCCCCGGAATCGGAATTTCCGAAAGCGCCAGCAGAGGATTTTCGCCCAGCCAGACCTGACTCTTGCGAATATCGGCGCGGCTAAACCACGTCTTATCCGCCACCGTCATTTCGGCGAAGGAGCGGCACACGGCATCGCCCGCGTTCAGAACGGCATGACTGCCAGGCAACTGCATACGGAACAGATTCCCTTTGGCTGCGATGTAGTTTTCCATCGTGCGGTGGCGATCCAGATGGTTCTGCGTCACATTCAGGCACACGCCGATATGCGCGCGGAATGTCCGCGCCGTTTCCAGCTGGAAGCTCGAAAGCTCCAGAACATTCCACTGATTGTCCCGCGAACTCTCCGCCATCGCGATCACGGGTGTTCCGATATTGCCGCCCACCTGCGCCGCGACACCAGCCGAACGCAGTATGTGCCCCACCAAAGAAGTAGTTGTGGTCTTGCCATTGGAACCCGTGATCCCGATAGTCTTGCCGCGCAGAAACGGCGCAGCCAGTTCGATCTCGCCGATCACATCCACTCCGCGCGCGCGCGCCTGTTGCAGCGGTTCCAGATCGGCCGGCACGCCAGGCGAGAGAACGATCAGTTCCCAATCTTCCCCGAATAGTTCGTGGTTCTGCACGCGAAACCCAGGCAGATCCCGCGGCTTGATATCGGTGGTCGTGACGTCAGCGCCATGCGCGCGCAGAAATGCCGCCGAAGCATGGCCGGACTTCTCCATCCCCACCACCAGCGTTTTGGTCCCGTCGAGTCTCATCTCAATTTCAAAGTCGTCAACGCAAACAGCGCCAGTACCAGACCGGCAATCCAGAACCGGGCGATGATCTTCGATTCCGGCCATCCCAGCGCTTCGAAGTGATGATGGATAGGCGCCATTTTGAAGATGCGTTTTTGCCGCAGCTTGTAACTCCCCACCTGCAGAATCACGCTCAGCAGTTCGATGACGAAGACGCCGGCAATCGCCAGCAGCAAAACTTCCTGCTTGATCAGAATCGCCACCACACCCATCGCGCCGCCCATGGAAAGCGAACCGACATCGCCCATGAAAATATCCGCCGGATGCGAATTCCACCAGAGAAATCCCAGGCTCGCTCCTGTCAGCGACCCACAAAAAATCGTCAGCTCCGCGGTATGCGCATTGCGCACAATCTGCAGGTACTGAGATAGTTCGCGGTGACCGCCCAGGAACGCAAGAACCGTCAGGGCGCTGCCCGCGATCACCATGAGCCCCGCCGCCAGGCCATCCAGGCCGTCGGTCACGTTCACCGCATTGCTCGAACCCACCACCACAAATACGACGAAGACGTAGAACCAGAAGAAACCCAGCGCATACGTGTAAGGGTTCCCCATGAGGGAGTGAAGCAGCAGATCCGGCCGGAACTGCTTCAAAAATGGCATGTTCAACGTCGTGTTGTACAGGTTCTTATAGCGCATGAATGCCAGCACCCCAGTGATCAATGCGGCCACCACCATCTGCATCGCGAATTTCTGCTTTGCTGTGAGCCCCAGGTTGCGTTTGTTCGTGACCTTCGCGTAGTCGTCGATGAAACCGATCACTCCGAAGGCGAAGAAGCCAAACAGCGCGATCCAGATATAGACGTCGGCCAGATCCGCCCACAGCAACGTCGGCCCGATTGTGCTCACCATGATCAGCAGACCGCCCATCGTCGGTGTGCCCGCCTTTTTATGATGCGACTGCGGACCGTCCTCACGAATACTCTGGCCGAAGTGCAGTTGCCGCAACTTGTTGATCATCCACGGTCCCAGCAGCACGCAAAGGAAGAGAGAAGTGAGGCTCGCGAACATCGTCCGCGACGTCACGTATCCGAACACGCGAAAGGGCGTGAAGTGCGTGTGGAGCTTTACGTAGAGCAGCCAGTAGAGCATTGCGGGTTTATGTCCTGTGCGCTGCGTCCGCGGTGTCTTCCGCAAACGCCCCTTCGAGAGCTCGTTCCACATGGACGCCGCGCGAGCCCTTAAAGAGCACAGCGTCACCAGGTTTCAGATAATGTCTGAGAAATTGTCCCGCTTCTTCCGGAGTCTCAAAAAATGACGCGGCGCCGCCCGACAATCCCGCTGCAATGGCTTCGTCGACCATCCAGCGTCCGGCGCCGCGTATGCCAATGACGGCATGAATACCCTGCTCCGCGACGAATCGTCCCACTTTGCGGTGCAGGGCACTGGCCTCGTGGCCAAGCTCCAGCATTTCTCCGAGCACGGCAATGCGCCGCGTTGCCGGAGTGTCCCGAAGCAGTTCCAGCATGGAAATCATTGCTTCGGGATTTGCGTTGTAACAATCATTGATAACCGTAATGCCGTTGCGGACGCTCTGTTCGCCACGCATTGTGCCGGGCGTCAGCGCATGCACCGCGTCGCGCAGCTTTTGGGGTGCGATACCCATCACGTGCGCGACCGCGATGCCCGCCAGCACGTTGCTCACGCCGTGGCGGCCCGCGAGCGGCGAATCGAATTCAACACCCAGCGCCCGAAAGCGCGCGCCACGCGGCGTCAATGTGACGTCTTCCGCGCGAACATCCGCGTCTTCCGCGAATCCGAACAGTACGCTCGGCCCTCCATGCAGCTTTGAAAAGCCGCGAACATGCGCATCGTCCGCATTGAGCACGGCCGTTCCTTCACGTGGCAGCGCCTGAATCAGTTCGCTTTTCGCGCGGGCGATTCCCGCAATGCCATCTGCGAAATTCTCGGTGTGCGCCCAGCCGACATTCGTCACCACGCCGATCTGCGGTCCCGCAATCCCTGCCAGTTCACGGATCTCGCCCTCGTGGTTCATCCCCATTTCAAGAACGGCGACCTTGCTTTGGTCCGGCAAACGCAGGATGGATAGCGGCAGACCGAGGTGGTTGTTCAGATTGCCAATGTTTCTTCCCGTCGGAAATGTAGTGGAAAGCAGGCTTGCAATGGTGTCCTTCGTGGTCGTCTTGCCGGCGCTGCCCGTGACGCCCACTACCGTTCCACCCCACGCCTGGCGTGCGCCGCGCCCCAGCGCCTGCAACGCAATGGTCGAATCCGGCACCAGCATTTGCAAGCCCCCCGCGCCGGTCTCCCGCTCCACTACTGCCAAAGCCGCGTCGCGTTCAAAAACTCCCGCGACAAAATCATGGCCATCGTGTGAAGGTCCGCGCAGCGCAAAAAAGCAGTCGCCGCGCGCGATGGTGCGTGAGTCGATACTCCAGCCCGAGATATCGGCCGTAATTGCCGGCGGCTGAATCCCGATCATCCTCGCGATTGTCTGCAGGGACATGGTCACGCGGTCTCTCTTTTGAAACCGAATCCCCGCAGCGCTTCTCTGGCTACTTCCCGGTCATCAAAATGAATCGTTCTGTCGGCGAAGATCTGGTAAGTCTCATGCCCTTTGCCCGCAAGCAACACCAGATCGCCTGTCCGGGCCTCTTCGAACGCCTTATGAATCGCCTGCGCCCGATCCGGCTCCACAATCGTCTTTGTATCGGATCGCCGTATGCCCACCAGAACATCGTTCATGATCTGCAGCGGATCTTCCGAACGCGGATTGTCGCTGGTCAGCACGACCACGTCGCTCAGTTCACTCGCCACCTGTCCCATCAAGGGCCGCTTGGTCCGGTCACGGTCGCCGCCGCAGCCGAATACCGTGATGACGCGGCGGGGTTCGAGCGAACGAGCCGCCGCAATCGCATTGCGCAGTGCGTCGTCGGTATGAGAATAGTCCACGATGACGAGAAAGGGCTGGCCCTCGTCGATCCGCTCAAAGCGTCCAGGCACACCCTGGCAGGCTTCGACGCCTTTCACGATGGTCTCGATCGGCAACTGGCACGTCATAGCCGCGCCGCACGCCGCGAGAATGTTGAACACATTGAAACGCCCGGCCAGCGGCGAGAAAACCTCAAATTTTTCCTTTTCGAACGTGACTTCGAAGCGCAGTCCGTTGCCTACCCAGCGGATATGCCGCGCTCTCAACATCGAGTCTTTCCCGAGCCCGTACCAAAGCACCTCAGTCGGATTGCCCGGCGTCGTAAGCTTCGCCGCCCATTCGTCGTCGCGATTCAGCACCGCATAACGGGGCGGGGGACCACCCGAACCATCCACCAGCAATTTCTTCGCGGCAAAATAATTCTCCATCGTGCCGTGGTAATCCAGATGGTCGCGCGTAAAGTTCGTGAACACTGCCGTGTGAAAATGCAGTCCGTATACGCGGCCAAGCGCCAGCGCGTGCGAGGAAACCTCCATCGTCGCGTGCGTTCCACCCATCGTGTTGAGCTCGGAAAACAGGCGCGCGAGATCCAGCGATTCCGGCGTCGTATTCGGTGCGGGCAGCGTCTTCGCTCCCATTCGGTATTCGATAGTGCCGATCATTGCCGTTGTCTTCCCGGCCTGCCGCAAAACCGAATCGAGCAGAAACGCGGTGGTCGTTTTGCCGTTCGTCCCCGTAATTCCGATCAAACTGAGCTTTTCATCCAGGTTGCCGTAAAATGTCTTCGCGGCCAGCGCCAGCGCCCGACGTCCGTGCGCAACCTGAATCCACGGAGCGGTCCAGCCATCCGGGGCGGGGAGTTCGCTCACTGTGGCGAGCGCGCCTTTTTCGGCAGCCTGCGCGGAAAACGCGCGGCCATCCACTTTGGCGCCCGGGAATGCGAAAAATACGAAGCCGGGGTGGACGCGGCGCGAGTCGTACTCCAGCCCCTGAACGGTCGCGCGAGCGAGTTCCGGCGGCAGTGCCGATTGCAGTTGTGCTCCCGCCAATACTTCGCTCAGCATCATAAATCAGCGCGTGAACACGATCCGTACCCTGTCGCCCTGGTGCAGAGGCGTGCCGGGCAGCGGCACCTGAGCGCGCGCCACGCCGCTACCTTCCACCATCACTTCAATGCCATCCTCGGATGCGGCTTCCATCGCGTCACGCATCGACTTTCCCCGGAAATCCGGCATCACCGGTTGTGGGTCTTTCGCCTGCGCAGCGGGTCCTGGAGCAACTGCGGCGCTCACCTCTTTGGGTGGCGGCGCAACGGTTGCAAGCGCAAGCGACGGCGCGGGCGCAGGTGGAATATCCCCCGAATTGGCGTTCCCCGGAATGATTTGCATCTGCTCAGCGAGCAATTGCCGTACACTCGGATCTTCGTCCATGATGCTGGTCCCGCCGAGATCCGCGATCGACACGTCGTTGTAAGCCGGTTCTTTTTTGTTCGGCTTCGCCGCGACTTCAGTTTCCGGAATATCGCGGGGAACATCCAGGATCCGCAGCGCTTCCGTCATGATGGCGCTGAACACCGGGGCCGCAGCATCGGCTCCCTGGCCGTTCTCACCCGACGTGTTGTGTACCGTGACCAGCACCACCAGAGCAGGGTTCACAACTGGCGCAAAACCCACGAACGAAGCGTTGTAGTTGTGGGTGTAGTGGTGGGTCACCGAATCGAAAATCTGCGCCGTGCCCGTCTTGCCGGCCGACGTGTAGCCATTCAGTTTCGCGTGAACCCGGCCCGTGCCCCGCAGCACCACACCCTCCATCATCTGGCGCATCAGGATGGCTGTCTCGGGTTTGATAATACGCACGGGCGCGTCCATCGGCTCGGGTTTATCGCCCCTGCGAATCACCAGCCGGGGCTTTACGAGCAGGCCGCCGTTGGCGATCACGCAGGCAGCGCGCGCAATCTGGATGGAGGTGACGCTCACTTCCTGGCCCATCGAGATGGAGGCCAGCGAGGTTGTTCCCCAGCGGCTCACCGGCCGCAGGATTCCCGGCGATTCCGCGGGCAACGGCAGTCCGCTTTTCTGCCCGAAGCCGAAGCGGTGCGCATAGTCATACATGTTTTCCCGGCCGACTTTCTGGCCAATCAGGATCGCGCCGATGTTGGAAGATTTCGCCAGCACGTCCGCCATGCTGATGGTGCCGTATCCGCCATGGGACTCATGCACGACGCGGCCAGGCAGCACCAATATGCCGTTGCCGGTCGGAATCATCGAATCCGGTGTCAGGTTCGTCGTTTCCAGAGCAGCTGTCAGAGTGATGACTTTGAACATGGACCCTGGCTCAAACGGCACCTGCGCGCCCAGATCCCAGCGCGATATCGGATCGTCCTGCCGGGTCGGCGGCAGATTGGGGTCATAGGTCGGATAATTTGCCAGTGCCAGAATTTCGCCGGTATAAGGGTTCATGACGATCGCGGTGCCGCTGCGCGCGTGCTTCGCGATCACGCCTGCCTTCAGTTCCCGCTCCGCCACGTATTGCATGCGCGAGTCGATCGAGAGCGTCAACTGGATACCCGGGTGTTCCACCGAATCCACTTTCGAATCGATGCCGTTATGATGGACGTCCATCAGTACGCTTTCGGAACCATCCTGGCCACGCAGCGTCTTGTCGAGACCCCGTTCAATACCGAGCACGCCCTGCACCATCGGGCCTTCTTTCGGAATCACGCCGAGGCCGCCCAGAACGTGCGCCGCCGTCTCACCGCCCGGATAGTGGCGCTCACTTTCGGAGTGAAACGTGGCATACGCAAGATGCAAAGACTTGAGGCGTTCCGTCTCGAACGGATCCATGTCGTGTTTGATCCACAGGTAGCCCTTGTGGGTACGGCGGGCGGCCGAAAGCCGGTTGTAGAGAACCGTCCGGTCCAGTTGGAGAAAGGAGCCAAGAACTTCAGAAGCCATCTTCGGATCGGAGACCTGCAGAGGGTTCACCGATACCGAAGCCACCGGAACGCTGATGGCGAGCGGTTGCCCGTTACGGTCGAAGATGGAACCGCGCGGCGCGGGAATGGCGATTTCCGCTTCCTGCTGTTTGCGCGCTTTTTCGACGTACTTCGTGTGCTCAACCACCTGCAGCACAATCAGCCTCGCGAATATCACGAGCGCCCACAAAAACAAAATCACCGCCGTGGACGTAAGGCGGTGATTGACTGCGGCGGAGCGGCCCCTGACCTCCACGGAATGTTCTCCTGTTACCGGCCGCCGGGCACGGTGGGGGTCTGAATGCTGGCGAGGTTACTCTGATTCGGCCCGTCGAGATGGAACACCTGGCTCGACATCGGGCTGGTGAGATTGTGCTCCTTCGCGATTTCATTCAGACGGCTCGGGCTCAGCAGGCCAGCCTCCCGCACATCCAGTTCGCGCCTCTGATCGAGCAGCGTCTGGCGTTCCAGCTTCGCGGCTTCCAGCTTATAGCCCGTCCGCACCAGCGCTACGTGGGGAACAATGACGCTGACCCCGAGCATCAGCAGCAGTGCGCCCGCGCCGACGTCGGACCAGCACTCCTCGCTCGCGCGGGGATTCGCCTGGCGAATGAGCCTGGAGTTGTCTATCTTCTTGGAGTAGAAAAACACGTTATCGCCGGGCAAGCCGCGCAGTGCATACGGATCGCTCTCGCGAATCCCGCTGCCAACCGCCGCCATCGTGTTACTGCGTTTCCAGATTGCCGCCAGTGTCGTCGCCATGGTGTCTTCACTCCTTGCTGCTGTTATCGATCCCGCCGCCGTCACCATCCACCGAATTTGAGCTCGGCTACTCTTCCGCTGCGTCCGATGCTATTTCCACCGCCCGAAGCTTTGCGCTGCGGGAGGGCGGGTTTTCCCGCACTTCCGCGTCACTGGGGACAACAGGCTTTTTCGTCAGTAAAACGGCCTTGCCGGTCCGCGCCAGTTCGCGAAACGAATTCTTGACTTTCCGGTCTTCCAGGGAGTGAAATGAAATGATGACGATGCGTCCCCCGGGGCGAACCATCCGCGGCGCGCGTTCCAGCAGCGCGTCCAGCTCTTCCATTTCCTGGTTGACCACCATCCTCAGTGCCATGAAGGTTCGAGTCGCCGGATGTATCGGACCTGACCTCGGTACAGCCCGTTCCACGATATCCGCCAGATGCCGTGTGCTCCGAACGGGCCGACCTCGGATCAGTGCTCCAGTAATCTTCCGCGCTCTCCTTTCTTCTCCGAGCTGGTAGAGCCAGTCGGTTAGTTGTTTTTCTGCACTGTGATTCACCAGATCGGCCGCTGTTATACCCCTGGTTTGATCCAGGCGCATATCCAACGGTCCATCTGACATGAAGGAAAATCCGCGTTCGGGATCCGTCAGGTGGAATCTGCTCACACCGAGATCCGCCAGCATGCCGTTCAGCCCTGAATTGTTCAGTTCCGAAAACGCCGCATGTTGAAATTCGATCCGATCCCAATACTCCGCCGTGTTCGCCCGCGCCATGTCGAGCGATTGCGGATCGCGATCCGACGCGATCACCGTTCCCGCTTCCGATAGCTGCGCTGCGATTGCGCGCGTATGCCCGCCCATTCCGGCCGTGCAATCCAGATACGTTCCGGCCGGCTGGATCTTCAAAAGCTCCAGCGACTCCGCGAGTAAGACCGAATAGTGCTGCGCCATATTTCTTCACAGAGCTCATTTCGGAAGCCCGGCCTTTCGCATGCTCTCGTTCAACCTGATCGGATTGGCCTTCGTCAACTGATCTTCCGTGGCATCGAAGACCGCCTTGGGCACGATCTGGAGCCGGCTGCGCCGGTAGGGCTCTATGTGCAGTTCCTGTCCGTCCAGATTCAGCGTCCGGCGCAAATCCGCGTGAATGTTGACCCGTCCCTGACCATCCACCTTGCACATGACGCCGAGCCGCATCGCATTTTTCGACGCAAGGTAGATTTCCGGGTCCGACTCGTTTGCCTCGAAGAAATCCTCCATCAATCGCCACTTTGCAATCGGGAAGATTTCTGCTACACTCCGGTCGAGCGACGTTACAAACACGTCCTGCTCGGGTAAGGCCTCGAAGTAATGAAGATACTCTGCCGACAATTTGATACGACCTTTGTCGTCGATCCGCACATTCGCTGTGGAGCGGGGGAATTCTACCGTCGGCATCGTTATCGGGGATTCTTGATCCATTTTTGTGCCAGTTTTGCTCCACGGCCCTAACACAACAGATTGTGTCATGTCCGCAACCGAATTACAAGCGGAATTTTTGGGCGATCTATCTTTGCTTTGAGTCAGTTAGGCGTGACCCTACATAGCCGGTCGATCGGGTGGTAGACCACAATTAGTGGTTAGGTAGGCGAAAGTTAGGCGAATGGATTTTCGCCCCTCAGGAATTGCGGTCTTGTACGTGGCGGCTCCGGGACCGGTCCAATTCCGGTCCACACCCGGGACTAAAAGTGGGCGCCGACCAGGACTTCTGCCTGATTCAGCTCGGAAACGTCGAAGATGGCTCCGTTAAATTGCCGGGTATAGCGCAACTCGCCACTCAAACGGAAAAGCTTCAGTTTGACGTCGATTCCGCCATCCATGACCATCCCGCCGGGAGAATTGGTGGCAATACTGCCGGGTCCCTGGACAACCGCGTTCTTAATCTGATAAAGATGTTCGAAAGAAGCGCCCACCCCAACGAACGGCTGCACCAGCTTCCCGTTGCCGAGGCGATACTGGGCAATCAGAGGAAAGCGCCACTCGGTTGCGGAGGTGTTGCCGATCAGACTCGAGACGTTGAAGCTCGCCGGACGGACCAGAGCGTCGAATTCAATGCGCAGGTGGAACGGCAAGTTCACCTGGACTCCGGCGCCCGCGTCGAAGTGCGGACTCTTCGGGAGGTAAGTTATCCCGTTGATTGTGGTTGTATCCTCCACATTCGTGAGCGGAGCGCCCGCGTAGGCCGCCACTGAAATATTCTGGGCGTAAGCCGCAGCTCCGGTGAGTAAAACGGCAAGAACGAGGTTTCTCATCTTTTCCCTAAGATAACAGGACGCGCGTCATTATTCGACAGTTACGCTTTTCGCAAGATTACGTGGCTGATCCACATCGCACCCCAACCGCACCGCGATGTGATAGGCGAGCAGCTGGAGCGGTACGATTTCCAGGATAGGCGCCAGCAGATCGGGAACGGCCGGGATTTCGATCACGTCGTCAGCTATTTTCCGGGCTTCCGTGTCTCCCTCGGTCACGATCGCCAGCAACCTGCCCTCGCGAGCCTTCACTTCCTGCATGTTCGACAGCGTCTTCTCATAGAGGAGGCAGCTGGCCGGGTCGGATTTATCGTGTGTTGCCAGAACGACCACCGGCAGGTTCTCATCGATCAGCGCATTGGGTCCGTGCTTCATCTCGCCGGCGGGATAGCCCTCCGCGTGGATATAGGAAATCTCTTTGAGCTTGAGCGCGCCTTCGAGTGCGATGGGAAAATGCACGCCACGGCCCAGGTAGAGAAAATCCTTCGCGCGGAAAAGCTTGCGTCCCAGATCTTCATAAAGGCGATCCCTGCCCAGGATGGTTTCAATCTTGCCCGGAATACGCAATAATTCCTGCACGAAGTTGCGTGCGGTGTCTTCACGCGCCGCATCCTCCCCGCCCCGCACCTGAGCCAGATACAGGGCGAGAATTGCGAGCGCCGTGAGCTGGCAGGTGAAAGCCTTCGTGGACGCAACGCCGATTTCCGGCCCCGCGTGGGTATAGATTGCGCCCGACGCCTCGCGCGTGATCATGGAACCGACCACGTTGCAGATGGCGAGCGTCTTCGAACCCTTTTGTTTTGCTTCGCGCTGAGCGGCAATGCTGTCCGCGGTCTCGCCCGATTGCGAAATCACGACCGTCAGCGAATCCGGCGTGACGATCGGATTGCGATAGCGGAACTCGCTGCCGTAATCGACTTCAACCGGAATGCGGGCCAACTGCTCGATCATGAACTTGCCCGCCAGCGCGGCATGCCAACTGGTTCCGCAGGCGACGATGCGCACCTGGCGGAAGGCCTGGAACTCCGCGGGGGTGATATCCATCTCTTCGAGAAAAATGCGGCCGGATTCCTGGCTGACGCGGCCGATGGTTGTGTCGCGAATCGCGCGCGGCTGCTCGAAAATCTCCTTGAGCATGAAATGCTTGTAGCCGCCTTTTTCCGCCATAATCGGATCCCAAAGGACGTGCTGCACCGTGCGGTTTACATGGTTCCCGTTGAAATCGCTGAGTTGGACGCCGTCTGGCGTGAGAATCGCCATGTCGCCATCGGCGAGGAAGAACATATCGCGCGTATGGCCGAGAATTGCGGGGACGTCTGAGGCGACGAAGTACTCGCCTTTGCCGAGGCCGATCACGACGGGAGGGCCTTCACGGGCGGTCACGATCTTGTAGGGGTCGCGGCGGCAAAGTACGGATAGCGCAAAGACACCGCGCAGTTCCTTCACGGCCTGGCGCACCGCCTGTTCCAGGTTCCCCTCGAAATACTTCTCGATGAGGTGGGCGATGACTTCGGTATCCGTCTGAGTTTTAAAGGTGTGCCCTTCCTTCTGAAGTTGCTCTTTGAGCGGCAGATAATTTTCGACGATGCCGTTGTGGACGACAACGATATCGCCGGAGCAATCGCGGTGCGGGTGGGCGTTCTCCTCGGTCGGGCGGCCATGCGTGGCCCAGCGGGTATGGCCGATGCCGTAGCAGCCGTCAACGGGATCGATCTGGAGCACGTCTTCGAGGTTGCGGAGCTTGCCGGAGGCGCGGCGGATCCCCAGCGTCTCATCGTCCTGATAGACGGCGATCCCGGCCGAATCGTAGCCACGATATTCGAGGCGCTTCAGGCCATCCAGAATGATGGGGACAGCTCTTTGCGTGCCGACATAGCCGACGATTCCACACATAATTCATTGTATTGTACGAACGACGTGCGGTTAGTTCTCAGACGGTTTATCGACGTGATCGACGACGAGAATTTCAACGGGTGCCTTCCGGGATTCCAGCTTCAATCCCAGCTGGTCCTGTAGCGCGGTGAAGACGCTGGCGCCGTCCGAATCGGCAGCGGGAATGCCCCTCTGCTCGGCATTCATGCTGAGCTGAAAGTCGGTCAGCGTCAGTTGAAAATCGTATTTTCCGGTCAGTCCCGTTCCGTCCGGTACGGGACGGTCCACGCCGGGCATTCGGGGAAGTTGAGCGGTGAGCGAATCCATCGGTGTGCCGGTAAAGACTAACTCCACGTCCCGGCCTTTGCGGTTGAACTTCACGATCCCGGAGCCTGCCGGATTTTCTTTCAACTTCGGACCGTTCTTCCCGACCACGAGCGCATAGACAGGCATCTCTTTTGTCTCCCTGTGGATCTCCAGATGGAAGCGGTTGGCGAGCAGCGTCTGCAACATCTGGCGGGCCTGATCCGGAGTTGGCGTGCCTCCGCCGGCCGCCGTAGCGACGATATCGTAACGGTCGGATCGCATCCATTCGGCGACCCCGGCCAATTGATAGTCTTTGATCTCGTATGCGTTGGCGACCAGGTCTGCAATGGTGGATGCGGGTACGGTAACCCGGGAACCCGAAATATCAAGACCACCGGAGATGGTGATCACGCCCTCATGAAGCCTGACCGAGGCTACCTCGAATTCGGGACCGGATACGGCATTGGCCACACCGAGAACGGCGATCAGAACAGCGCTGGCGATTATCCTCATTCGGTCCTCATAGTCCATACGACGGTGGTGATGGTCCGTTAGTTTGAATACATCTTTCTGTTGTGTATACACAACAGAAAGATGTATATATGGAATATGACGATCTACAACCGCATCGCAGTATTGCGGGCTGAGAAGGGTTTGTCGCGGGCAGAGCTGGCGGGAAATGTTGGGGTGAATCCCCAGACTATCGGCTTTCTCGAGCGTGGCAATTACACGCCTTCGCTCGAACTGGCGTTCAGGATCAGCCGGTTTTTCCGGCTTCCGGTGGAAGCGGTGTTTTCTCCCGATCCGTTTCGTCCACTGAGCGAACAGGTGTACGCGCTGCGGGAAAAGGGGGCGTGAGATGCAAAAATCGAAAGCCAGTCGGACATTGCGAACGGCATTGAAGAATCGGACCCGCCGGGTGAGGCGGCGCACCGTTTTATGGTTCTATTTCGGCAATCTGATGTGGCTGCTGGCGGCGCTGGGAGGAGATCCACGCAGCTTCCGGCATTTCCTGTTCGCGGCGGGCCCGGTTCTGTTTGCCTATATGGCCGGGCGGAATTGGTCACAAATGCAGCGGCGGGAGGTAGCGGGTCTCGACGACTGGGCACAGGTGGAACGCGGTGTGAACTTTGAGGAGCTTTCGGAAACAGGACAAAAGGAAATGCTTCGGCGGCATCGGCTCGGCATCCGGTGGCTTCTGGACGCGGACTGGGCTCTCGATGAGCGCCAGCAGACATCGCGGCTGCGGGCGAATGAGATGGCATTCCGGATTCTTCGTCCAGCGTTGTTGTGCTTCGTGGTGGCGTACTGGATGATTTGCCTGTGGATCCCGGCCGCGCTGATGGATAGCCCCGTCATCGTTTCGGGGCTGGTATCGTTCATCGTTCCACTGCCGAGAGCGATCGAGATGTGGACCGAACCCGATGAAACCGGCGAGTTAAAGACCGTCTGAACGCTGGTTAGCTCACTACTCACCCCAGAGTTTCGATGCGATAGTCCTCGATCACGGGATTACTCAGGACGTCGCGGGCGATGGCGTCGAGATCTTCGGCGGCATCGATGGTGATCTCGAAAAACTTGCCCTGGCGGACTTCTTCGACGCCTTTGTGTCCGAGGCCGCGGAGGGCGGCGCGGATGGTCTGGCCCTGCGGGTCGAGGACGGATTGTTTGAAGGTTACGTAAACGCGTGCTTTCACTGGAACTATGTTAGCGTCCGCTATCGAATCTCTTCGAACAGGCCGATCTGCAGATCGGGAAGCTCGGGCTTATTCGTGCGCTTCTTCTCCGGCGGCGGGACAAACGTGCGCATCAGGGCCAGCATTTTCCGGTGTGCTTCGCAAATCTCAACCAGAGTGGTGCATCGCGGGCAGCCGCCCCGTACGCCGCCGAGGCCACTTTCAAACGGGTCGAATCCCGGGTGCCGGGAGCATTTGCCGCGCCATTTCACCGCGCCAATCTTCAACATTGCTATCTATGATAACGGAGCGGGTTAGTGAGGAGCGCCGGAGGCGCCAGGGGAGCCGGATTTTGCCGGGGTAACGATCGCCCCTTCGCGAACCTCATCTCCGGGATTCACGACCGCGATGTCACCGGCACGCAGACCCGAGGCGATTTCGGTCTCGGCTCCGTAATCGCGTCCCACCGTCACGCGCTCGATGTGCACTTTCTTCCGGCCATTTTCCAGACCCGCGTCCTGAAGTATGGCGGCGGAGATGCCGGTCGCATTGGCGATCAACGCGTCGCCGCGCACCAGCAGCGGAGGCGTGTCGCGATGACTGCGGAAGCGAATGGTGGCGTACATGCCGGACAGCAGCTTGCCACCCTGGTTGGAAAGTTCCACTTCGGTCAGAAGAGTACGGGTATTCGGGTCGAGCACGTTCGACGTTCGAGTCACCTTACCGGGGAATTCCTTTCCCGGCAGTTCGGCAATCATGATAGCCGCCGTCATTCCTACCTGCACCGACGCCGCAGCGGACTGGGGAACGCTTACATAAATGCGCAAGGCACCCACCTGCGCCACACGGAACATCTCGCTGCCGTTGGCGTTGTTCTGCGCAGCGCCCGGCTGAGTAGCGGGCGTCAGCCCCAAACCGCCGCCGGCCGACGAAATCAGATAACCGACATCGACGTTGCGGGCGGTCACCACGCCGTCAAATGGCGCGCGCACGTTCTTGAACTCCTGCAACGCGATCACGCGGTCGAGGTTAGCCTGCGCCTGATTGACATTATCCTGGCTGGCTTCGATATTGGCCTGCTGGGAAACGACCAGGGCATCCGCCGTCTTGGCGCCGGATACCTGCGTTTCGTAGTCCTGTTGAGCCACTGCACCCAGTTTCACGAGGTTGGCGTAGCGCTTGAGGGTTGCATCGGCCAGGTCGCGCTGGGCTTCGGCCTGAATCAGCGCGGCTCGTGCCTGGCCGAGCTGCTGTTGCGCCTGAGCCACCTGAGCGCGGGCCTGGGCCACCTGCTGGTCCAGATCGGGAGCCACGATCACGGCCAACAACTGACCGGCCTTCACATGATCGCCGATATCGGCATAGCGCTTGCTGACGTATCCCGCGGCGCGCGCGAAGATGGACGCTTCGGAGGCCGAGGAGATACTGCCGGGAAGAAGAATATCGACATCCGCGGGCGCGCTGCGGACCAACGTGGTGGTCACGACCGGGATGGCGTTCGTTTCCACTTTCGCCGCGGCAGCAGCGGCCGCTTCCTGGTTGCGGTGGGGCAGGTAACCGGCAAGCCATGCGCCCACGACCAGCAGGGCAAGCAGAACCGCCATTAACACGACTTTGCCGCGGGAGATATGGTGCGGATGAAGTTCGTTATCTTCGCTCATGTCGCTCATGTCGCTCATTTAATTGCTTTATCGCTCGTTTCATTTTCTGCGGAAGTCTTAACCGCCGTCATACAGCCGTTCCGGATGGGCGGATTCCCCGATCAGCGACTGGTGGGCCTCTTCTTCAATCACCCGATCCTGATTTACCGGAGGCTTGGCGCGGAGAAAGGTGTAAACCAGGGGCACGAAGAACAGAGTGCTGAACGTAGCGAAAAGCAGGCCGCCGATCACCGCCCGCCCGAGCGGCGCGTTTTGCTGGCCCCCTTCTCCGAGTCCCAACGCCATAGGCAACATACCGATAATCATCGCCGATGCGGTCATGAGCACGGGGCGGATGCGTGTCGCCCCGGCGGAGAGCGCCGCAGCCATGTGATCTTTGCCGGGGAACCGTTGTCCGCTGTCGGTGATGACCGGAAAACGCTCGTCGTTGGCGAATGTCACGAGCAGGATGCTGTTCGCGGTGGCAACGCCGACGGCCATGATGGCTCCCATCATCGAGGGCACGCTGATCGTCGTCTGCGTGATGAAGAGCATCCACAAAATGCCGGCGAAAGCGCCAGGCAGCGCGGTCAGAATGATAAACGGATCGAGCCAGGACTGGAAGTTCACAACCATCAGCAGGTAGATCAGCAGAATGGCGAACACCAGCCCGATGCTGAGCCGGCGGAATGAGGCTACCATTGTTTCGACCTGCCCCCGCAGAGATACGGTCAGACCTTTCGGAACATTCTTGCCGGTCGAATCCAGCACCTTTTGAATGTCGGCGGCGACGCCGCCCAGGTCGCGCTGGTCGGTATTGGCGTAGACGTCAAACACCGGCTGAACGTTGTAGTGATTGAGCAGGGCGGCGGTTACGTTCCGTTTGGTGCCGCTGAGAAGATTATCGAGCAACTGCGGCAGGGCCGTTCCGCCCGGCACAGAGATCGGCGTCTGGCCCAGGGCGCCGAGCGAGTCCAGGCGCGATTGCGGGGTCTGGACACCGATGGAATAGCTGACGCCGTTCACCGGATTCAGCCACTGATTCGGCGCTACCTGGCCGCTTCCGCTGAGTGAGATCAACATACTATTGGTGACGTTCGCCTGTGTCAGTCCCGCCTGGCCGGCCTTGGCTCTGTCGACGTTGATATCGATAGCGGGCGCGTCCATCACCTGACGGATATGCACATCGACCGCACCGGGAATCACGGCAATGCGGCGGTCCAGATCCTTCGCCAGATTGAAAGCCGCAGCCTGATCGCGCCCCTGGATCTGGATGTCGATCGGGGCGGGGATGCCAAAATTCAAAATCTGATTGGTGATATTGGCAGCCTGAAAAAAGAAAATTTCGTCGGGAAACTGCTTACGCAGGACTTCGCGTAATCTGCGCTGAACGGTCGCGACACTCGGACGGTCACCCTCTTTCATGGAGAGCAGAATTTCGCCATCGCCGCTGCCTGCTGTCGCGGAATCGCCAAACGCAAGATTGAAGCCGTTGGGCAGTCCGATATTGTCGATGATATTGGAAAACGTGCCGGCTGGAAATGCGCCGCGAATCGATTCCTCCACCTCTCCGAAGACGCGTTCCGTCTCCTCGATCCGGGTGCCTCCGGGGGCGCGCACGTGCAGACGGAGCTGGCCGGAGTCGATGGTGGGAAAGAAGTCGGAGCCGACAGCCAGGATCAGCAGAATCGACAGGCCGACAAACGCGCAGTAGACGCCGGCTACGATACCCCGGTGGTGCAGACACCAGCCGAGCATCTTCTCGTATCGTGCCCGCATTTGTTCAAATTTGACGTTAAAAGCGTGATGAACTTTCCAGATCGGGCCTTTCGCGTGCGCGAGCCCTTCCTCGCCGTGCGCGTATATTTCGACTTCCGGTCCCAGCATGTGGTGCATCATTGTCGGGACGATCGTGCGGGATAGAAAGTACGACATCAGCATGGCGAAGACGACCGCGAGCGCGAGCGGCGTGAACAGAAACTTCGCCGGGCCGGTCAGCAGAACCACGGGCACGAAGACGATGCAGATAGCCAGCGTAGACACGAAGGCGGGCACGGCAATCTGCCGCGCGCCATC
>Ga0182024_10001081_pt1 | contig 70587 bp, 74 predicted proteins | sample P32metaG_FD_120480 | JGI IMG/M metagenome (GOLD analysis project Ga0182024, IMG submission 120480) | Permafrost microbial communities from Stordalen Mire, Sweden - P3-2 metaG (Illumina Assembly) | ecosystem: Environmental > Terrestrial > Soil > Wetlands > Permafrost | place: Sweden: Stordalen...
GGTATTTTGATCCCAGAAACGGTTCGATTTGGCGCTTGGTCGAGTGTAGAATCAACCACTTGCAGATGTTAGTAAGTGCCATTGTAAGTGCCCCAGGGACTTTTTCCGCAACCTGCTAGAGCAGCAGAGCAGAGTCTATCACAGGAGGCCCGGAACCTGTCGCGCCCCGCCGCGCCCCGCCGCGACGCTCCAGCGAATTCTCTGTTGCTCCCTGCGAGAGTGCTCGTTTGTTAACGAAGCCTCGGATACTCGGCAAACCGTGGATCAGCCGACGACGGGCAAGAGTTCCGCGAAGCTAAGCTCGTGTCCGTCTGGATCGGTGACGTGAAAGAACCGTTCGCCCCATGAAGCGTCTCTCGGCGGGTCTAACATTAATCCTTGCGCTTGCAGTGACCAGTAGTGTGCGTCCACGTCATCGACTCGGAAAATAACCCGACCCCACCACCTGTCCTCGTATCGCGGATTCGCTGACAGGTTGACGAAGGCCTCGCCCGCCTTCAAACTGCTGAACGCCGCGCTCTCGTCGCCGTACAGCAACTCAAATCCAACCTTCTTGTAGAATTCGATGGAACGAGCCATGTCGCGGACGACGAATGTGACAGCGCTGATAAGCTGGATCATCCCTCGTTGGCCTCTCTTCATTTTGCAGCAGTTTACTCGACTCGACCAGACCCGCGAGGGTGCTGGACTATCTAAGAGGTAACGCATCGCGCCGCGATCTCCAACCACTGGGGCTGCCGGCGCTCGGTGCGGCGGTACTCGGCGGCATAAACGTCGCTCAGTTCCTGGCCAAGCGCTGTGCAACTGGGCGCGCGCGTTACTGGCCGGGCGCGGACGGATCAACGCCGAAACAGTAGCCGTCGTTCGAGGTGGAGGGACTGAAGGAGTATTCGCCCGTGGGCAGGTCCCTGACGGTAAAGGTATAGGTGATGTAGCCGGACTCGTCCTTCTTCTCGGTGTCGAACGGCCAGGTTACGAGGGCGCCCCGACGGCCGGGTTGGGACCGGGTCCGGCGGGTGCCATTGACAGTCAACAGAGGGAATAGGCTGTAGCCGTCGGCACCCACCCCTTTGGGCAAGCGGACAACGAACGCAAGAGCGGAGGCCTCCTTTAGTCGAACCCGCGATTGGGGGGCCGGCATCTCCCAGTATTGAGTGCCGCGTCCACGCGCGACGGCTTGATTGCGTTCGAGCGGGGTGAGATCTCTGCCGTTCGAAAAGTAGACCGCCCCGATCTCCTCAGGTTGCGAGAGGCCGTGAGAAGACGCCGACGGCGGCGCGCCGGCAGGTCTCGCCAACGTGGGAGGCTGCGGGAGCGGGCTGTCGGATGATCGCGCCAACGTCGGAGGTCGTACCGGCTGGGCTGCGCCTGGAGGCGGTTGTACCGGTGTTGCCAGCTGCGGCGTCGAAGGCGCAGGCAGCGGAGGCAGGGTTGCGTTGCCGAAGGTCACCCCCGACACGTCGGGCCGGGGATAATGTTGGAGCTGATTATTCACCAGGAAGTGCGTGTAGGTTGCATCGATGGACCACCACCTGCCTGTGACGTGTGTGCCGTCCTTGAGAATTAGGCTGTTGGGTGCGGCCGGCGCAGGTTCGGGCGCTGCGGGTGCGGGGGCTGCCGCTTTGGGTGGAGGCGGCGCGGTTGCCGCCGCAGGCAAGGAAACACCGAATTGGATGGTCTGAACTTCATGGATGTCGACGGTCTGCGACTGATCCCCAACCTTGATATGAAGCTCCTGGATGTTGCCGGATTCGACGAACCCAGAGATCTGGCGGCCGTCCTTCAAGGTGACGGCATCGGCGAAGAGCCGGCTGCCGGCCAGCAGGCCGAAATGCCAGAGGATGAGCAGCAGGATTCTTCTCATAACCACATCCCTGATTGTGGATTCACGCTCAATGCACAACGCGCGTTCGGCGCCGGGCCGGTCAAGTTGGGCTTGCCGTCGCGCGTGCGGGGTGTTCCTGGCATGGGAAAGTTCAACCATTGTGCGTGCGCGCCGGTCGAAAGAAGCGCGAACAGGACTAACAGCCATCGATGTTGCATCTTCAAACCCCCCAGCCCCCAATGCTACTTTGGCCGGCGGAAGCGAAGCAAGGAGTTTGCGAACAGGCTTAAGACGTGATGGGTGGGCCAGATTGTCCACCTTTTGGTCGTTAGCCACTCGGAGAATGAGAATCTTTGACCGGGACCGGATTCTCACTTTGCGTATCACGCGTTACCTGGGATCTGAAGATGCCTGCGAGAGTAGGACAGTCAAAACATCATGCCTCCCTCGACTGGGCCTCGTTTGGGACCCTATGAGATCCTCACGCCCATTGGGGCTGGTGGCGTGGGCTTCGAGAAGCATGCCGCCATCGCGGTCTTGGGGAATTCCCGGCGGCGCGCGAATATCGGGTTTCGGTCGTCATGGACTTACGTTACACTGGCCCGCTTGGAGGACAGCATAATTCGTCTGCCGCACGTTTCACTTCGCATTCCGGCGTCGGTTGCTTTGCGCGTGCACGGGAAGTGGTCGCGCGGCTTCGGTGCGGAAGCTGGAGTCTAGGAGAGCCTGATGAGCAGCCACGAAATGAGCATAGTGCTTTTCGGTGGTACGTACAGATTCGTTGCCGAGCAGCAGTTGTACAGTGCGGATGTCAGCGCCGTTTGAGAGCAGTTCCACCGCAAACGTATCGCGGAAGCGGTGGGGATGGGCGTGGACATCGGCGATCCTTCCCAGGCGCGTAATCGTACGGCCGAGGCTTTTGGCGCAATGCTCGACGCTGCCTCGTCCGGTCCAAAAGAAGTATGCGGGGTTTCCTCCTGGGGCCGGAAGTGCACGCAACGCAGTCGCGGCTTCGCGATGCAGAAGCACTTTTATGGGGACGCCGGTTTTGGCCGTATGGAGCACCAGGTGGCCCGAATCTTCGAGCGCGGAGCCGCGCAGCAGTGCGACGTCGGAGATGCGAAGCCCAGAGTACAGCAGGCACAAAACCAGGGCGCGGGCGCGGTGCCTAACGTGGGGAGTATCCTCGCTCCACATACCGCGGATTTGGTCACAAGCCAGCAACAGCCGGCTGACCTCCGCATGCGACAGCGGCAGTGTGGCTAGGTCGCCGACGGCCGGAGGTTTGAGCTGTCGGGCTGGATTAGCGAGCAGCCATCCGCGGTTCACGCAAAAAGCCAAAAACGCCCGGAGGTACTCGATCTCTTTTCGCTGCGTCCTCGGTTGTACGCGACGAGCGGAACGCTGCCAGATGTTCAACGGTGACTGCCGAGAGCGCCATCTCACCGGAGAACCGCTTGAGGTGATCCAGCAATTTCGTATAGCTGCGAATACTCGTGTCCTTCAGAGCGCGCTGCCGCGCGTCCTCGATATTAGACCTTTATCGCAATCGAAACGGTTCGCGACCCGGGATCCGGAAGCACGACCGAATCCGCGCCGGCCAGCAGTTGCTGTATTCGGCGCTCCGCGCGAGACCAGTCAGTCGTTCACAGGGACTTTCGAAAGCGTCGCCCATTCAGCGTGCCAGATCGGCAATCACATAGGGTGTAGTTCCAGCCCTTGGAGGCCTGCGGGCATGTACGGAGGTGCCTACGATGAGCTGCCAACATTCCTGGAGTATACCCAATTTGTCACGCAGATTTGTCACACAGCAGGGGCTGTCTCCAAGCACCTTATTTGTCAGTTAGTTCTCTGGGGTGGGTGGAGGGATTCGAACCCTCGGCCACCGGAACCACAATCCGGCGCTCTACCAAGCTGAGCTACACCCACCATGTAGGGAGTTTTCAGTTTATCAAGCGCGTCGCCAAAGCCGCAAATTTTCCGTTACAGCCCCGCCTTCTTCCACAATTCATCCACGCGCCGTTTCACTTCCGTGGACATCTCGATAACGCCTGGCCAGGGGCGCGTGAAACCTTCCCCGGGCCACTTGCGCGTGGCGTCGACCCCCATCTTCGAGCCGTAGTTCGGCAGGCGACTGGAGTGATCCAGCGAATCGATGGGCCCCATCACAAACTGAATATCGCGCTCGGGATCGATGTTGTTAAGAGCTTTCCATGCCACCTCTCGCGTATTCTGCACGTCCACGTCCTCGTCCACCACTACGATCACCTTGGAAAACATGGCCTGGCCCAGTCCCCAGATCGCATGCATGACTTTACGGGCGTGGCCCGGGTAGGATTTGCGCATCGATACAAGAATCAGATTGTGGAAGATGCCTTCGGCCGGCATGGCGATATCGCGCACTTCGGGTATCTGCACACGCATCAACGGCAGGAAAATGCGCTCGATCGCCTTGCCCATGTAGTAGTCCTCCATCGGCGGAGGGCCCACGATGGTGGTGGCGTAGATCGGTTCCTTCCTCTGTGTGATGCACGTCACGTGGAACACCGGGTACTCATCGGCCAGCGAGTAGAACCCCGTGTGGTCGCCGAACGGACCCTCCGTGCGCAGTTCGCCCAATTCCACGTAGCCTTCCAGCACGATCTCGGCGTTGGCGGGCACTTCCAGATCCGAGGTCTGGCACTTCACCATTTCGACCGGGCTCTGCCGCAGAAAACCGGCGATCATCATTTCGTCGAGATCGGGAGGCAGTGGCAGGATCGCGGAGTACATCGTGGCTGGGTCGGCGCCAATGGCCACGGCCACATCCATGCGCGTCTGGCCGTGATGCTGCATGCGCCGGTAATGCTCGGCGCCCTGTTTGTGCGTCTGCCAATGCATGCCCGCGGTGCGCTCGTCGAAAATCTGCATACGGTACATGCCACAGTTGCGCTTGCCGGTGTCGGGATTCCGCGAAAAGACCAGCGGTAGCGTGATAAAGCGGCCGGCATCGCCGGGCCAGCATTGCAGCACGGGATAGTCGTGGAGCGAGAAGTCCGCCGTGCGCACCACCTCCTGGCACGGGCCCTTGGAAACGATACGCGGAAACACGGAGCCCAGGTCGGCCAGCTTGGGCAGCATCTTGAGTTTGCCGAGCAAGCCCTCGGGCATGCGCATCTCCAGCAGTTCGACGATGCGCTCGGCTACCTCTTCCGCTGCGGTCACCTCTAGCGCGATTTCCATTTTGCGTTTCGAGGCGAACGAGTTGATCAGCACGGGTATGGAGGAACCCTTGGGCTTCTCGAATAGCAGCGCAGGCCCGCCCCGCTTCACCGCGCGATCGGCAAACTCCGCAATCTCGAGGACTGGGTCCACTTCGAAGGGAATGCGCTGCAGTTCGTGATTCTGTTCCAGAGCGCGGATGAACTCCCGAAGATCGCGATAGGCCATAAGTTATATTGGGTGTAATTACCAGTACATCCTAAGGAGAAGCAATGTTCAACCGGGTCGTCTTGGTTACCGGCGCGAGCCGTGGAATCGGGCGGGCGACAACTCTGGCGCTGTGCCGCGCGGGTTTCGATGTGATTGCCGCCTCTACCACCATCGAAGGCAACGCTGAATTTGCCGCCGCGATGGAGGCTTCGGGCGCCAAGCCCATGACCGTCAACCTGGACGTGAAGTCGCCCGAGTCCGTCAAAGAGGTCTTCGGACGCGTGCTGAAGGAGAAGAGCCGCATCGATGTGCTGGTCAACAACGCCGGAATCACCCGCGATGGATTAGCCGTCCGCATGAAGCCGGCCGATTGGGATGTGGTGCTGCGCACGAATCTGGATGGCGCTTTTCTGGCGATTCAACAAGTGCTCCCCGGCATGATGCGCAATCGTTGGGGCCGCATCATCAACATATCGTCCGTGGTGGGGCAGGCGGGCAGCGCGGGCCAGGTCAACTATGCGGCTTCGAAGGCGGCCATCATAGGCATGTCGAAATCGCTGGCGCAGGAATTGGGAAGCCGCTCCATCACCGTGAATGTGGTGGCGCCGGGCTATATCGCAACGGATATGACTAAGGACCTGCCGGAGGATCGTCAACAGAAGATCCTGGCCGCGATTCCGTTGGAGCGGATCGGCACACCCGAAGATGTAGCGGCGGCAGTGCAATTCCTGGCCAGCGAAGAGGCGGGTTACATCACCGGGCAAGTGCTCGCGGTAAACGGCGGCATGTACATGTAGCGTGGCACAGGCATCCCTGCCTGTGGAAGGCTGCGTTCTAATACCGGCGCCGGCCAGGAAGACTGCGGCGAACAGCCACAGGACTGTAATCGCGCTTTACATCCTGTTTGCGTCCTCCTGTGAGGAGACTCCCATCCCGTAAGGAGCACCCACAAAACGAAAAAACTGCACGCCCAGAATCACTGCCAACGTGAAAAACAGGCGCCATCGCGTCTCTAGCCAGCCCTTCATCCAGAGCATTCCATACTCCCCCTCGCGTGATTGAAGAACAATTCCCGTAGTGTGACGGGAAAACATTCGACCGTGGTGCCAGGTAAAAGATCGCGCCTGCTCGGCCACGGCTTCCACGTTGCGGCTGACCAGTATCGACAGCGTCCGCCCCTCTTGGTGCACGTGCTCCACTCCGTCCAGCCCACGCGACCGGCACTGGCGGCTCTTCGGCGAAAACGATATGCAAGCGTCGATACCGCGCCTTGAGATCATCCAGAGACCCGGCAACCACGCTGCGGCCGTGGTCAATTGATCGCGATGTGGTCTGCGATCTGTTTGACTTCGGCCAGTTGATGGGTAGAGAAGAAGACCGTTGTACCGCTTGCGGCCAGCGAAACCAGCACGCGCAGCATTTCTTCCACCGAGACGGGGTCGAGGCCATCCGTAGGCTCGTCGAGCACCAGCAACTCGGCCTCGTGCGAAATCGCCAGCAGCAGCATCAGTTTGGATCGCATGCCTTTGGATAGATCCGGCACCTTTTTGTGTAATGGCAGGTGTAATGCGCGCAGGTATCACTGTTCCAGATCGCGACGCCATTTGGGAAAGAACGGACGAGTGAATTTAATGACCTGCTCCACCGTCATATACGGGTACAGCCCTTTCTCCTCTGTGACGAACCCTATGCGGCGGCGAGCATCGATGGCTTTCTGTCGCTCCTCAATCGGAAGCCCGAAGACCCGTATCGATCCGGCGTCGGGCTTCAGCACACTCGAAAGCATCCTGATAGTGGTAGTCTTCCCGGCGCCGTTGCGGCCAAGAAACCCGAAAATGCTACCGGCGGGAACGCATAGATTCAGGCCATTCAGCGCCGTCTGACTTCCGAAGGACTTCGAGAGTCCCGTCACCTCAATCGCCGCATCAACCATTCCGATCCCCCTTCGACGCGCCGGTTCGGATCGCGGACAACTCGTTTTCGACGAATCGGCGTATCTCCTCCTCGGTAAGTCCGAGTTCCGACATGCGCTGAATAGCCGCCTCGACGATGGTTTGAGCTTTCCGCATGACCTTGGACCGCCCCACAACGCCCGTGCTGACGAAAGCGCCGGAGCCGTGTTTCAATTCGATGATCCCCTCGTGCTCCAGTTCCCGATAGGCCCGCGCCACCGTATTGGGATTCATCACCAACTCCTCCGCGATCTTCCGTATGGCAGGCAATTGCTCACCGGCACGCAGCGCACCTATATCGATGGCATGTTTCATCTGCTCCATGAGCTGGAGATACAGGGGTACGCCGGACGAGTGGTTTAGGCGGAAGATCACAAGTGTATTAGTCTGTTAATACCGTATACACTTCTGGCAACCACGTCAATACGGGGGCTAAGGTATGGCAGGACACTAACTCTTCTTCTTATGGATCGGAAATTGTGCGATACAAGTGGTTACGCAACCTATTCCGCCGGCGCGGCCCGGCAAGAGGAAGTGAATGAAACCAGGTAGCTTGATAGCGGCGATTGCAGTATTGGCTTTGGTTTCAACCACGGCACTAGCTGGTCCTCCGTTTCAAACCGACGATCCGGAGCCCATCGACTTCAGGAATTACGAGTTCTACACGTTCGCGGCGTCGGACGGCACACCGGTCGAAACCGATACGGTTGGGCCTGCGGTGGAGTTCAATTGGGGAGCTCTTCCCAATGTTCACCTCCACATCATCGTTCCTGCTGCGGCGATCTTGCCCGCCAACAATCTCAGCTTCGCTCCTGCTGGCACGGGCCCGCGCGCGTTCGGCTTAGGGGATATCGAACTCGGAATCAAGTTCCGGTTCGTGCAGGAAACCAAGCATCGGCCCATGATCGGCACATTTACGATGTTCGAGATTCCGACCGGCAACGCCGCAAGAGGCCTGGGGGTGGGCAAAACTTGGTACAAGTTGCCCCTTTGGGTGCAGAAAAGCTTTGGTCCCTGGACCACCTATGGGGGCGGCGGGGTGACGCTGGTGAACGTACCCGGCTATCGTAATTATCCTTTCGCGGGCTGGCTGGTTCAGCGGGATCTTAGCAAGAAAGTGACCCTGGGAACTGAGGTCTTCTATCACGGACCAGAAGGGCTTGCGACGCCGCAGACCAGACCGGCGACGCTGATCGATATCGGCGGTTACTACAAATTTCGCGACCCCGGCTTTCAGTTACTGTTCTGCTACGGCCACACCGCCATCGGGCAAACGGAGAACTACGCGTACCTTGGGCTCTATTGGACCTGGGGTAAGAAGAAAGCGGATGGCGATAAGTCCGGCGATCCGGCGGGCGTCGCGTTCAACGGAGCAGCTCGCTCCGGCCTTATGGGGGGTATATGAAGGAGCCTCCCGCTACTTCTTGGCCTGCTTGCGCACGCGTTCAAAGTACTGCGCCACGTAACTCTCGAGCGCCACCGGGATCTCGTCGCGGTTGATCTCAGCGCCCGCTTGCGCATGTTCGGCGTTGCGGTCCTGATAGGCGGTGCGCAGTTGCTGGTTGGTGTTCTGCACGTCCACCGTGGCTTCGCCCGTCACGTTCTGGGAGCGCTTCCCGATGATCTCGGTGATCTTGCCCATGGCTGCCAGTTGCTCGGCCAGTTTGACATCCTTGCTGCCATCGCGGCTGCCCGCCCCGCTGCCGGGCTGCTTGTTGTTGAGCGCGGAATCGGCCTTTTCAGTGGCCTGCCCTTGCGCATCCTGGGCTTCCTGGCCGTCGGCCGCCTGCTGTTCCTGCGAATCTTCCGACTGGGCGCCGCTCTTCTTCTCACCCTTGGAGGCCTGCTGCTTGCCCTCGTTCTGCTGGCTCTTGCCGCTCTTGCCGTTTTGGTTGCCGGCGTTATCCGAAGGCTTCTGTTGCAGGCTGGACATCAGATTCTGCATGGCCTCCTTCATCTTGCTCAGCAGGCTCTGGCCGTTCTGAGCCGCATTGGGAGCCTGGTTGCCTTTGGACTGCGCTTCGTTCCCTTTCTGCTCGCCGCTTTTCGGATTGGAAGCTGAGTCCTGCTTGCCGTCAGCATTGGAGTCTTCGGCCTTTTCGGCCTGATCCTCGGCGGAATCCTGCTGCGCCTGGTTCTGGCTGTTCTTGTCGGCTTTGCTGGCGCTCTTGCTATCTTGCGCACTGGGGTTCTCGGTGGCGTCATCGGGCGCCGGGCCAGGATCGCTGGCAACGTTCGGGTCGCCTTCTTCAGAGGATGCGAGGGCATCGTCCGCTAGCCCTTTATCCGGATTCTTCCGCGCATCCGCCCGGGCCTTCTGTTCCGGGCTGCCCCAGCCAAAGCTCTGCTGCAGAATACGCGCCAGAGGCTGCTTCAAATCCAGCCGCTCGGTAAGGCCGTAACGCAGTGCGAACACACTGGAGGCCACCAGCAGGAGTGCGGCCGCAATGTACGCAGTTTGCGGAATCGTGTAGGGAACGGCGCGCCGCAGGTCTACCTTCTCTGCGATGTGCTCAGCCTGTGCGAGCTGCAGCCGGAGCAGATCGGGCGAGGCGCGTTTGGCACTGTCGGCGCTATCGAAAAAAATCGCCGTGGACAGTGAATCGGTGAGTTTCATGCGCCGGTCCACGGTCTGGGCGGTAAGGTAGAGCGATGGCAGGCGTTTGCGAACCCGGTATAACGCGAACACAATGGCCGCAGCGGGGAGCAGGAGCGCCCAATACCAGCTCAGGATCTGGGTCCCGGCGATCAGCAACAGGATTACAGCAACCAGCGCCGCGCTGAAGGCGTTAGCGCCCTGGCACAACAACTCGTTGTGCAAGATTCGCCGCCTCGCCCTCCGGACCAGTTCCAGCACAGTCAGACCTCGTTTAAGTGCGCACTTCCGGAGGAGGAACCGGCTCCGTCCCGCGGTGCGGTTTCGTTTTCATCCTAGCACTTCCGGAGCGGCCGGCGGCTCCTCGAAGGCGTGAAGTACCAGCGAGTATGGCACGAAGTACTGCTAAATGCGGGGGCCAGCGTACAATAAAGAAAGGTCCCCGGGAGGCCTCTGTTTTTGAGCGAACAATTAAAAGTGCTCATCGTAGATGACGAGGCCAGCCAACGCAGCGGTTTGGCGTCTATGGTATCCGCCTGGGGCATGACGCCGGAAACGGCTGCGGACGGTAACGACGCCCTGCAGAAGCTGAATTCGTTCCCGGCCGACGTGATTGTTACCGACCTGAACATGCCAGGTCTGGACGGGTTCGGTTTTCTCCAGCGCTTGCGCGATGCCGGCGAAATGCCGCCCACTATCGTGCTCACAGCCTTTGGCAACATCGAGACGGCTGTCAAGACCGTGCACGAGTTGGGAGCCTACTGGTTTCTGGAAAAGCCGTTGCAGCCATCGAGTCTCCAAGTGCTCTTGCGCCGGGCGGGAAGTCACGCGGGCTTGCGCGCCGAAAACAAGAACCTGGAGCGCCAGCTCCGCTACAAAGGGGCGATGGGCGAAATGGTGGGCAAATCTGCCAAGATGCAGGAGATCTTCGCGCTGCTGCAGCAGGCCGGACCGAGTAAGGCATGCGTGCTGATCACGGGGGAAAGCGGCACCGGTAAAGAACTGGTGGCGCGCACCTTGCACGCGCTCAGCCCGCGCCGCCAAGGTCCTTTCTGGGCGATCAACTGCGCGGCGCTGCCGGAAACACTGATCGAAAGCGAACTATTCGGCCATGAAAAGGGTTCGTTCACAGGGGCCTCGGAACGGCGGGCCGGCTGTTTCGAGGTAGCCCAGCATGGCACCCTGCTGCTGGATGAGATCGGGGAGATGCCGTTGCAGACCCAGGCCAAGCTGCTGCGCATCCTTGAGGATTCGCGCGTGCGCCGCCTGGGGGGGAAGACAGAATTCGAGGTGGACGTGCGTGTGGTGGCGGCCACCAACAAAGTGCCCGAAGAAGCCGTTCACGGCGGCCACCTGCGGGAAGATCTTTTTTACCGCTTAAATGTCTTTCACATACACCTGCCGCCGCTGCGGGAACGGCGCGAGGACATACAGCCGATCGCCGAGAACCTGGTGTCCGATTTGAACCGCAAACACGAATGCCGCGTGGCAGACATCTCGCCGGCAGTGATCCAGGCGCTGGAGCGCCACAGCTGGCCCGGCAACGTCCGCGAACTGCGCAATGTTCTGGAGCGGGCGGTGATCCTGGCAGGCGAAGGAACCATTGAGATCAGGCATCTGCCGGGATTTCTACAAGGCCGCCCGGCCGTAGCTGTTGCGGCGCCCGCCCCTAGTGACGAAAGCGCACCGGTCCCTGCCCCTGCTGAAGACCCGGAGAGCATCCGTTTCTCGGTCGGCACCACGGTGGAGGAGGCCGAGAAGGGCCTCATTCTGCGCACGCTGGAACATACGCGGAACAACAAGACGCGAGCCGCCGAAATCCTGGGGATCAGCCTTAAGACGCTCCACAACAAGCTGAAGGAATACGGCGGGGGCAAAGAATTCGGCGCGGGCGTGTAGCCGCCCCATCCACCACACAAAGCGTGGGAACGAGCGACCCCACATTCCCGAAGCACTTTGACGGAAAGCGCTTCTTCAATCCGGATGCTCCGCAGGTGCCCGGGTTTCGCGAACTCCTCCGCTGGAAGCTGACCAGCCGGCCGGAAACGTCGCTCAGTTCGATTTCGGACGTCGAGCCATCCATACCGCCTCGCCGCGTGGAAGGCGGACTGCGGACCACGCTAGTGAACCATTCGACCGTGCTCCTTCAGCAACGGGGTTCCAACATTTTGACGGATCCAATTTGGTCCGAACGGGCGAGTCCTTTGTCTTGGGCAGGTCCGCGGCGCCGCAGAAAGCCGGGAGTCTCTTGGGAGAACCTGCCTCCCATCGATACCGTGCTCATCAGTCACAATCATTACGACCACTTGGATTTGCCGACACTGCGCCGGCTGGTGGCTCGTGGAGATTCTACATTTATTGTTCCGGTTGGCGGGGCACGGCTGCTTCGCTCCCAGAATATAGGGCCGACTCGCGAGCTGGATTGGGGCGAAGCATTGTCACTGCCGGGATCACTCCCCGGCTGCACCATACACTGCGTGCCGGCTCTGCATTTCTCAGGCCGCGGAATATTCGATCGCAACCAGACCCTATGGTGCGGGTATGTGATCGAATGTCAGCAACGGCTGATCTATTTCGCGGGAGACACCGGCTTTGGACCTCACTTCGCCCAGATTCGGGAAAAGTTCGGATCGCCGCGCCTGGCGTTATTGCCGATCGGAGCGTACGAACCACGCTGGTTTATGTCGCCAGTGCATATGGCTCCCGATGAGGCAGTTAGGGCGCATAAGATCCTGTCCGCCAAGACCAGTATCGCGATCCACCACGGAACCTTCCAACTAGCGGATGAGGGCGTAGACACTCCCCAACAACAGCTCATCGCCTCCGCACCGGATGACTCGTTTCTGGTTCTCAAGAACGGTCAATTTTCCGACATTCCATGACGATCGACAAGCACACGCTCGCACTGGTCAGCATAGTCGGCAGTTCACTGGACGTGCTCGGCGCGTTATACCTTGCCTACGACCTCCTGGGCGGGGAACACGGGCCTCTGCGGACTCTCACCAGAGGAGTCACCTACGGCGCGCTCTTCGGAGCCGGGTACGGCCTCGCCTTTGGGCCAGTATTCGGGCTCGCGACTGGCGTGGCCCACGGCGTCACACTCGCCTGGGAGTATAGCCGCGCTTCGCGGAGTGGACCGAAGCCGGGATTCTGGTATGACACGGCGATGAGCGCTATCCGCGGAGGCGGCTTCGCACTGGGCGCCAGCTATCTATATGGAGGGGCATTTGGGATCGCGTTTGGCGCACTGAGCACAGTGGGACAGGTCATCGCCTACCGAGTTGGCATCCGGCCCACCCTCGACTATCAACCTGCCGCCCGCCCGCGTTTGACCAAACATCAATTTCTCGCGGCGGTGAATCGCACGGTTGGCTATGCTGCCACTGGATATATCAGCGCCTTAACGGCGCATGAGAGCGCGATCGCGCTGAGTGTCGGGGTGAAAACCGGCCTAGTGATTGGAGTGGTCACAGCGATCGCGAACACATGCTCGTCTTTCATCGAATGGAGCGCCGATCGCGTACCCGAGAAAGGCATGGGTGTTTTCGGAATTGGCTTGATCCTTATCGGCTTCACACTGCAATCCGTCCAGTATTGGGTGGCTCTGCTCGATGTGAGCGTTCGCTAGAAACAACTACTCGGCCATCACATCGAGCAACGGAATCACGATAGGCGAATCCGGCAAGCGGAGATTTCTGTCCGGAACATCGTTAACGCCCGCAGACGTTCGCAATTCGCTCTCGAGCGTATTTGGATTTATGATCCATACGTTGGGCACGCCAATCTCGATCAGGTCGCCGGCCTTGCTCCACACGTCCAGAATCTTGTAGTCTTGCGACAGGATCTCGATCCACAAGACCGGCATACGGGAAGGAAAACGTTCTTCAGGAGCCGGCAACATGTAAACGCACACGTCTGGAATCCGATACCGCTTCTCCTGGGCTCGGATTCGCAGTTCCCCATAGACCTGAATGTTCCACTGCTTCCGCCGTCGATGCAGATAAGCCGCAAGGACCGCCTGAAGGAGTGCATGAGCGTTGTCTCCCACGTTACGCTCCAGAAGCACACCATCGTGATACTCCTTGTCAGGCGAGTACGAGGTGTGCAGGTAGTCTTCGAGCGAGATCAACGTCTCGACACTCATGTCTCTTAAGATACCATCCGCTCGCCGCGGTTTACTCGTGCACGGCCGGGGCGGGCTCTCCGGTCAAGTCCTCGATCGCGCGCGGCGGGTTGTAGTAGAGAATGCGGTTGCAGCTCTCGCAGGACATGATCTGGTCGCCGCGTTTCAGTTCCTGAGAAAACTGCGGACGCATCGCCATGTGGCACGCGCTGCAGCGCCCCTCCACCGCTTCAGCGACCCCAACGCCCTTGCGAGCTCTGCGGGCCCGTTCGTAGAGCTGGTAGGTGGAAGACTGGATTTTAGGGACGATCCCGGCGCGCTCCTGCTGCAGCTCCGCGGACGCCTTCTCGTCGGTTGCGGTGCGGGCGCGGGCTACCTGCTTCTCCGTTTCCACCTGCGCCTTCTCGCCTTTCAGCGCCACTTCGGCCGCCTTCACGTTTTTGTCCAGCGGCTCGGATTCGCTCATCAGCTCCAGAATCCGGTCTTCCATTTTGCGGATCTCGGTCTGGCAGAAATCGATTTCGCTCTGAAAGACGCGGTACTGCTCATTGGTCTTGGCCAGGAGCATCTGGTCCTTGAGCTTCGAGATCTTCTGCTCCTGCGTCTGGATGTCGCCCTCGCACTTCTTGCGTTCCTTCTGATTGGCGGAGAGCGCGGCGCGGTCGGCCTCGAGTTTGCGCTCGTGCGATACGAGCTTCTTCTCGATATCGGCGATGTGTTTGGGTAGCGCGGTTATCTCGCGCGTTAGATCGGCCAGGCGATTGTCAATCTCTTGAAGCCGGATCACCAACTGCAGGTCGGTCAGCATTCCTCTATCGAAGTGTAGCACTGTCGAACTAATCGGCGCGTCGGATTTCCACCTGGTTGTAGATCTCCCGGGTCTGCGGCAATGTGGCGAACGCCATTCCCGGCAAGCGGGCCGAGGCAGTTCCCGCGGCCACACCCCAGCGCAGGGCATCCGCCGCGCTGGGACCACGAACCATGGCCCAGGTATATCCGGCGGTAAGGGCATCTCCCGAGCCAATGGGAGAAACTACGTGTACCGGCGGAGGCAGAGCTTCCACCAGTCCATCCGGAAAAGCCGCCACGGCGCCGCGGCTGCCCAGCGAGAGCACCACCGATTCCGGGCCCAACGTGCGAATCTCTTCCGCCGCCTCCAGGAAATGGCTGCGAGTCAGCAGCGCGCGGCCGAGCAGGCGTCCGGCTTCGTGTTGATTCGGTGTGACCACCGTGGGCCGCTCGGCAATCCCCTCGCGCAACGCCTCGCCATTGGCGTGTAGCAGAGTCCTCACTTTCTTCTGCCGCGCCAGCGCAACGAGTCTGGCATAGAACGAGGCCGGCACGCTCGGAGGAATACTGCCGCAGAGCATGAGCCAACTGGCCCGTTCCAGCGCCTCGCGCACCGCCCGCTCAAAGCGCGTCACTTCGGTCTTGCTCAACACCGGGCCGGCTTCGTTGAGATTTACGGTGAGTCCCTGTCGATCCGTGACGGTGAAATTGGTCCGTATCTCGTTCTTGATGGGGACGATCGAAACCGGGTAGCCGCAGTTCTCCAGATATTTCACGAAGCGTTTCCCAGCGGCGCCGCCCGATGTGGCGATCGCCAGGGTCTCGCTGCCAAACGAATGGAGCACGCAGGAAGCATTGATCCCACGGCCCCCCGGAGATTCGCGGCTGGAATCGATATAGGCGCGGTCTTCAAAAGCCAGCCGATCTACGTTGATGATCCGGTCGATGGTTGGATTAATCGTAAGGGTGACGATCAACTCACTATTCTACGCGCAGACCGGCGGCGGAGACCGCCGGCGTTACGTAGCGCTGGCGATCTTGTCGCCGGTGGGGTAGGGTTGCCCCACATTCACAGCACCAGTCAGCGGAAATGGTCGAAGCCGAGCGAGGGTAAAGGCGCGCCTCCCAGGAGCACCGTCCCCGGCCGCCCCCGCCGCATCACGCCGATGCGGGTCAGTGGCACACCCTCGAACTCGGCCGGCACAAGTGCTCGCGGCCGCGCAGTGAACAGCAGTTCGTAGTCTTCCCCGCCGTGGAGCGCCTGTTTCAGGGTGGCGCCTGCAAATCGCGGCGGCTCCTCGATTTCCGCTTGCAGCTTCGATGCCGTGCACAAGCGCCCAAGGTCGATCGAGAGGCCATCGCTCAAATCCATGGCGCCGGTGGCCTTCACGCGCTCCCGCAAAAAGCGTCCCAATGCCAACTTCGGCTCGGGCCGGAGGTGACGGCGCCACGCAGCTCCGCGGCCCGTGGCCAATCCCAGCGCCGATCCTCCCAACCGGCCGGAGACATAGATCGCATCGCCGGCGCGCGCACCATCCCGCCGCAGCGCCGTGCCGCGCGGAACCGCACCACAAACCACGATGTCGCACATTACTTTGTCGCCGCGCCCCACGTCGCCGCCAACTAGCGTTGCGCCAACCTGAGCGGCCAGACGGAGCAGCCCCCGATAGAAACCATCGACCCATCGCGTATCCGCCCAGCGCGCCACCGCCAACGACAGCAGAAAGAAGCGCGGCTCTCCACCCATGGCGGCAATATCGCTCAACCCGCGTGCCAGGGCCTTCCAGCCGGCATCCTCCGCGCGATGCGTGGCGCCGCGAAAATGTACGTCTTCCACCAGCAGGTCGGTGGTGAACAACAGATCTTCCGCGGACCCCTGTGGCCGATAGATGGCGCAATCGTCGCCGATTCCGAGTACGATACCCGACCCGCGCGGCAGCGCAATTTTACGCCGAATGCGCTCGATTAGCGCGCTTTCTCCGTTCACCGGGTACCATGGTCGCGTACTTGACCCCCAAAATGCCATCTGAGAGAATACCCGATGCAGTTGCAATCAGTTGTGTTTGCACCTCGCCGGCGGCCTTATTGCCTGGGGACCGGCGACCACGGCGAACAATGAATTAGGAGACGGTGTAGTGAAAGAAAAGGGCGTAGTGAAATGGTTTAATGCCGCGAAGGGCTACGGATTCATCCAGCGATCGAGCGGCGACGATGTTTTCGTGCATTTTTCTGCGATTCAGGCTAACGGCTACCGCAGCCTGGATGAAGGTTCGGAGGTGGAGTTCGAGGTCAAGCAGGGGCCCAAAGGACTGCAGGCCGAGAACGTACTGAGGATCTGACTTAGTCCACAGAATTCCCGCAGAGAGGGCCCGCTCATCGGCCCTCTCGCCCCCTAAAGTTTCCCATCCCAAGAGGCGGCCCTGCCGCTGCCGGTAAACTGAAAGTAGTGACCGTTCTGATCCTCGATAACTACGACTCGTTCACCTGGAACCTGGTGCAAGCCGCGGAGAGCCTCGGCGCGCATTGCGAAGTCCGCCGGTCCGACCGCATCAGCTTCCCGGAGGTCCTCACGCTCCAACCCGACCGCATCATCCTGTCACCCGGGCCTTTCGGACCGGAGCGCACCGGCATTTGCCCGGAGGTGGTGCGTGGCCTGTCGGCGACTGTTCCCATCCTCGGCGTCTGTCTCGGAATGCAGGTGATCGCCGCGGTGGCGGGAGCGGCGGTCGGCCCGTCTGGGCGGCCCGTCCACGGTAAAGCCCACCAGGTGTTTCACTCGGCCGAAGGCATCTTCGGCGGGATACCCAGCCCCTTTTTGGCAGCGCGCTACCATTCGTTGCAGGTCGATCCCGGTACCGTGCCACCATCGCTCGAAATCACGGCACGAACGGGCGATGGCGTCATCATGGGCTGCCGGCTTCAGAATACGGCCACTGAGGGCGTCATGTTTCACCCCGAATCGTTTCTCACGGAGTACGGCACGGAACTGCTGCGCAATTTTCTGGAGCGCTAGCGCCATGTGGTCCGACCGGCTCTCTACGGAATCACGCCAGGAATTGGTGACGCGATTGCGCGGTATCCTGCCTGCGCCGCGGGTTGGTGCGCAGGACTATACCATTGAGCTGCCGGATACTCCCGACGTGGTCACCGTGGCGGCAGATCTGTGGCCGCAGCCCGGCTTCGTCTGGCTCGATCGGCCGGAGAACGCCTGGATCGCCGCGGATCCGATCGCGAGAATCTCCACGCGGGAAGGACGGACGGTTATCTGCGGACCCGGTGGCCGCCTGGATGTGGACGCGCGCGGGTTCGATCTGCTGGAAGCGGCTTTCGAGGCTTGGGGCGGACCGGCCGGTGGGATACTGTGCGGGTACCTCGGGTATGAACTGGGCGCTGAGCTGGAGAATCTGGCACTGCCCGAATATCAATCTGTTGACCTGCCCGATTTGCAGTTGGGAATCTATGACTGGCGATTCGAGCACTCGGCCGGCGGGTGGAGGGTCTGCGGTACGGATGCGTGGAGAGTGAGGACGGAACCCCCACTCCCTGACGGTCGCGGTTCGGTAACTGACGATGCTCTACCGAACCGCGACCGTGAGGGAGCGGGGGTTAGAGCGGCGGTTAGTTCCCCCGATGCCGACTGGTTCCAATCCGCGGTCGCACGCACCGTCGAGCGGATCCGCAATGGCGAACTCTTCCAGGTGAACCTCTGCCGCCGCCTGGAAACGCCGCTGCCCAGCGCCGAGATCTGGCCGCTGTACCTCCGCCTGCGCGCGATCACTCCCGCAGCTTACGGCGCGCTTATCCGCACGGGCCGCGACAGCGCCGTTCTCTCGGTCAGCCCCGAGCTGTTCCTCGACCTTCGCAACCGCCATGTTCGCTCGTGTCCCATCAAAGGCACCCGGCCGCGCGGCCAATCCCCCGAGGAAGATCAACGTCTGGCAGCGGAACTTGTCGCGAGCGAAAAGGACCGCGCCGAGCTTGCCATGATCGTCGACGTCACCCGCAACGACCTGGGCCGCGTCTGCCGCGCCGGCTCGGTTCGCGTAACGCGGCACGCCGAGCTGGTTTCGCTCCCCACCGTCCATCACACCTTTTCCGAGGTCACCGGCGAGCTGCGGGACGGCTGCGGCCCCGTGGACTTGCTACGTGCCTGCTTCCCCCCGGCATCCATCACCGGCGCGCCCAAAATCCGTGCCATGGAGATCGCAACCGTGGAAGAGGGCCACCGCCGTGGCCCGTGTATGGGAAGCATCGGCTGGATTTCGCTCGATGGTTACCTGGAGCTCTCCGTGGCGATCCGCACCGCTGTCGCGTCGGAAAATCGCGCCTGGTACCTAGCGGGGTGCGGCATCACCGCCGAATCCGTGCCATCTGAGGAACTGGCGGAGTCCGAAGCCAAGGCGGCGGCGTTCCTCCGCGCGCTGGAATAAGCGACGGCTATCGCGGATCGACTGTTCCCGTCGCGATCATCGCCAGCGCCGTGAGGCTGGGGATGAAGAAATAATCTCCGCCGCGCAGTTCGACGAACTGGGGCAGCCCACCGCAGAGGAACGGCGGATTCTTCGGGTCGGTCGTGCCCTGCACCATGAACTTGCCGGTTCCATCGTGGTTACCGACCAGTGGTTCTTTATCGTTGCCCTGATGGGAATCGTTCCCATACTCGACCCACTGCTGCTGCACGAATTCGAACTGCCGGAAAATGCTGGCGTTGAGCGCCATGAAAATGATGCCGCGCTCGTCCTCGTCCCGCACCGGCTGCCCCTCAGGCACAAACTCGCCGTAGGGAAGTCCGCGCCGCATGATGCGGCGGCGGTTGACTAAGCCGCCGTTAAACCCGAACGCATCGCGCGGATGCACCCTCCGGAGATGGGCGCCAATGGGACAGCGCGCGCCGGCCGGGTCGCCGCCGTAGGTGAAATCCGTGTTGCGATTATTATCCGCCACGATGCTGGCGTCCGGCCCGTCCGGAGAAAGCTCGATCGGTGTTCCATCGCGCCAGCGGCCCACAAACTTAGCGGCCAGCTTTTCCTTGCCACCGCCGTAGAGCTTGCCTTTCGCGTCGAGATAGTTCCGGAAGGTAGCCACGTTCTGATGCAGCTTGCGGTACACCATGAAGGTGCCGTTGCGGCCCAGCAGGTGCGGAATCGGGGCCACGGGAAGCTCGCCCGCTTCGTCGGCATAGCCCAGCAGGAATTCGCCCGTGGCCAACGCTTCCCATTGGCCGTCGCCAGTCAGCTTGCCCTGCCCCGGTACGCATACCCGCTCCGCACCCTTGAAATCCGGGTTGCCGAATCCATCTGTATATCCGAAATGTTCCTTGGCCGAGGGCTTGCCATCCAGATAGATGGCGCCGGCGTCTTGCGCCTGCAGCAATCTTGCGCCGCCCGTCTCAGTCATTAGCCGCAGCGTCGCCGCGCAACGCTCCTCCAGCGCCTCAGCCGTGCGGGCGTTCACAGCAAGCCAGGCATGGACGCGGCCCTCCTTCCATACTGGATCCCAGTGCTTCGGGCTATTCTTTCCAGTGTCGTAAAGGATATCTCCCCGCGCCTTCATGCCCTGCTGGAATTCCACCGGGAAACTCAGCAGACTGGCCATCGGCAATTGAAGCTGAACCAGCCCCGTGTGCGTGAACGCCAGATTCACTGTGCTCATCGGTTTCTTGTCGATGTCCCAGCGCTCTCCCGTGGTGATGACCGGCAACAGAGCGTTCACGAAATCCCGCGCCGCCTCATGGTGAAGCAATTCGAGAAGCAAATACCGTGCGCACGAAAAGTTGTAGCCTTTGAGCGAAAAGCCCTGAATATCGGAGACGTCGATCTCACTCATGTGGGCGGTTCTCCTGCGGCATCCGGTCCGATTCGTCCCCACCCGGAATGGGCGCTGGCGCATGCGCTATGGCATGGAGCAAAGCGCCGAATTCACGCTGCACTTCGGCCGCTGGCTGCCCTTGGTGCTTCGCAATAAAGCGGGCCAGCGCCGACTGCGTCCGCAGCGCCTCAAGGCTCTTTTGCACGGTTCGGTTGTTGACGTCGGCGAAGAAGAAGGTCGTCTCGACCTGGCACTTCTTCATGTACGCGATGAAGGCCGCGATGTTGGAAACGCCGGGGTATCCGACGCAATGCTTCCACACCGCGTCCACGAAGTCCGCCATTTCCGTTGCCATGCGCGTGAGATATGTTTCGAGATCCCCATCGAAATTTGTCTCGAAAACCAGATAGCGCGATTTCAGATGCTCTTCGCACGCCGGCGCTCCCACGTAAACCACGTCGTCCATTACGACCAGGCGAGCCAAATAGGTGCTGGAGATCTGCGCGAAGGGACTCCTATAATCGCGCTCCAGGTGCCCTAGATACCATCGAAGCTCCATCGAATGGCAAATGTCCAGGCGATCGTCTTCAATAATCGGGGAAAGAATCGTAAGACCGTAAACCTGGCCGTTTTGATTCGACATGCTCTTATGTACCTACCGGAGCCACCCCGGTTGACCCAAGATCGGATTGAACGCGAACCAGTAATTCCAGCCATGCCTTTTCAAATTCGGCCGGAGAAAGAGACTGGCTGGCACGCGCGAATTGATCGACCGCATCCTGAACGCGGAGCGCGGCCTTGACGTCATTGGTCGCCGCTCGCGGATAGGCGTTGTAATAGTAATCCGTATCGAACTGGACCAGACTGATATAGCGCTTGAATCCGGTCACCGGTCTCGATCCGGGATACTTCTCGCTCCAGCGCCAGATCAGATCGAGGCCCTGCGACAGCACCGCCGAAAACGCATCGATGTACTGGTTCCAGGTACCGTTGAAATTGCTGAAGAAAAGCAGGTAATCGTAGCGCAATTCTTCGCGCGGCTGTTTGTCGGACAGGCGAGGGAATTGATTCCGGCGGATAACTACCCAACGCGCGAAGTGGATGAACGACAGGTTCTTGAGATTGTTCTGCAGCGGCTTGATAGCACCTAGCAGAAGAAAGACCAATTTGAGAATGGGCGTCTTCCAAGGCTTCATAGGCGTGATCGCATTCATGGCGTACGCCTTGCCGTTTATGTTGGTCATTTTGGTTATAGTATGCTGGCGGGCTTCACGAATCAAGAAGCGCTGAACCGAAACGCGCATTAAATGCGAGACTGAACGGTATGAGTGACTCCCAACGCTGGCCGCCTTTACCGCTGAACGAATGGCAGGATACCTACACCACTCTTCACATGTGGACGCAGATCGTCGGCAAGATCCGCATGACTCTCTCCCCATCGCTGAATCACTGGTGGCATGTCACGTTGTACGTCAACTCACGCGGCCTCACCACCGGGCCGGTGCCGTATCCGCTGGGCATATTCGAGATCCAGTTCGATTTTCAGAAGCATACGGTTCAAATTTCGACCAGCGAGGGCACCGGCGCCGTGTGGCCGCTCAAAGCAGAGTCAGTAGCCAGCTTCTACGGCGGCATCTCGGAAGCTCTTCGGTCGCTCGGTATCGCGGTGAACATCAATCTCAAGCCCCAAGAAGTCGCCGGCGCCGTGCCGTTCGATCGCGATTTCGCTAACTGCTCTTACGACCCCGAGTATGCGCATCGATTTTGGCGCATCCTCGTTTCCAGCGGCAAAGTGATGGAGCAGTTTCGCGCCAAGTTCATCGGCAAGTGCAGCCCGGTCCATTTCTTTTGGGGCAGTTGTGACTTGGCGTGCACGCGCTTCTCCGGCCGTCTGGCGCCGCCGCGGCGGGGCGTTATCAGCGGTCCCGCCTACTCACATGAAGTTTGTAGTGCCGGCTTCTGGCCGGGCGCCGGCCTGGGCGCCCCGGCTTATTATTCCTACACCGTTCCCAAGCCCGACGGGCTGGAACAGGCGCAAGTGCGGCCGGCTGAAGCGGGTTGGAACGCACAGCTTTCGGAATTCATTCTGATGTATGATGACGTGCGCCGTGCCGACTCACCCGAGCAAACCTTGTATGAATTTCTGGAGAGCACCTACGACGCCGGGGCCCGCCTGGCCAAATGGGACCGCGCCACACTGGAGCTTTGAATATGCCCGAAACCTGTAAACATCTCGATCAGATCAAAATCAAACACACCAATAAAACGGGCTGCGAAGAATGCCTCAAACTGGGCGATACCTGGGTGCACCTGCGGCTCTGTCTGACGTGCGGGAAGGTAGGATGTTGCGACTCCTCCAAAAACAAGCACGCGACGAAACACTTCCACGCCACCAAACACCCTCTCATCCGTTCCATCGAGCCGGGTGAGGCATGGATATGGTGCTATATCGATGAGATCATGCCAGGCGAACTGGACAGTTGAGCGCGCGCTACAGCACGTGGTAGTAGCCGTTCCGCTCCAGAACCTCCACCGGAATCCCAAAGAGCCGGGACAGAGTCTCCGACTGGATCACCTGCTCTTTCGGCCCGTCGCAGAAGATCCGCCCGTTACTGATCAGCACCGCCCGCGAAATCTCCGGAATGATGTCGGGAAGATGGTGGGTGACCATGATCAGGCTGATCCCATTCCTCGCCAGCTTCCGAAAAATTTCGCGCAGCTCATGCGTAGCGTGCAGATCCAGGCTGGTGGTGGGTTCGTCGAGCACCAGCGCTTGCGGATCGTGCACAAGGGCTCGCGCCATTAGAATCCGGCGCGCTTCGCCCGACGACATTTCATCCGTATTGCGTCCGGCCAGGTGGTCGATTTCGAGCATGTACAGAACCTCGCGCGCCTTTCTCTCCATCTCCGGCGTAACCACATGGTTCGGCCAGATGCCGATGCTCCCGAAGAAGCCGGATAACACCATTTCGTATCCCGAGAAGTTGCGGGTGCACATCTGCATCCAATCGTTGGAGACGATCCCCAGGTGGTTGCGCAGCTCGAACAGATGCCAGCGGTCGCGGCCCATGATGCGCAAAGACCAGGGCTGCTCTTGCAGCAGCGGATACAGCTCGCGCGAAATCACCTTGATCAGGCTGGATTTTCCCGACCCGTTGGGGCCGATAATGGCAACGTGCTCGCCCTGCTCAATCGAAAGATTGATCCCATCCAGCACGATGCGATCGCCTCTTTGGACGCGGACATTCTCAAATTGGATGAGCGGCACAGGCATCGCTTCCATTCTAGCGGCGTATCGCATTAGACGCGCCGTACCGAGCCGTGACCAAAGGGAGCGGTTGAGACATTCGGAAACTCTGCTAGATTCGTTTTTTGAGACTCCTGATCTTTTCCGACATTCACAACGATTGGAAGACCCTCGAAAAGCTGCTCGACACCGAGGCGGACTACTACATCGCCGCCGGCGACCAGGTCACCTGGGCCAAAGGACTCGAACGCTGCGGAGAGATCTTGCAGAGGCGCGGCGATAAAGTCTACGTGCTGCCGGGCAACCACGAATCGGCCGACCAGGTGGCCAATATGTGCGCGCGGTATGGGATGCACAACTTCCACGAACGGCACTTTCAGGTGGGGCAGTGGCAGGTGGCGGGACTGGGTTACTCCAATCCGACACCGTTCAACACCCCCGGCGAATATAGCGAGACCCAACTAGCCGATCGCCTGCAGCGATTCGCGGAACTGCGGCCGCTGGTGCTGATATGCCACACTCCGCCCCAAGGCACGGATCTCGATCGCATCCGGTCGGGCCTGCACGCGGGATCTTCCGCGGTGCGCGATTTTATTCAGGAACACCAGCCCGAGTACTTCTTCTGCGGACACATTCACGAAGCCGAGGGCTTCCAGATCGAGATCGGAAAGACGCGCGCCGTCAACGTCGGCAAGAAAGGCTATTTGCTAGAATTGGACTGAAATGCCCACTGTCGAAGAATTAGACCGCGAATATCTGCCCCTCCGCGAACAGGCCCTGGCTGTGCGGAGGTATCTTTGACGCCCCCGCGCAGAAAAAGAAGCTAGCCACAACCGAGGAACAGATCGCCGCGCCGGATTTCTGGAGCCAGCCGGAAAAGAGCCAGAAGGTGATGCAGGCCCGCAAGCGGCTGGAAGAGGCCATCGCCAATGACGAGCGAATCCGCGCGATGACCGACGAACTGGACACGCTCTTCGAGCTGGCGCGCGAAGGCGAGGATGTCTACGGCGACATCGAGCGCGACATGAAGGCCTACGGCGAGCTGCTGGAACGCCTGGAGACGGCCATGCTGCTCTCCGGCGAAAACGACGCGCGCAGCGCCATCATGACCATCCACCCCGGGGCGGGCGGCACCGAGAGCCAGGATTGGGCCGAGATGCTGCTCCGCATGTACCTGCGCTGGGCGGAGCGCGAAGGCTTCCAGACCGCGATTACCGACCGGCTGGAGGGCGAAGGCGCGGGCATTAAATCGGTGACCTTCGAGATCAACGGCGAGAATGCTTATGGCCTGTTGCAGTCGGAGATCGGCGTACACCGCCTGGTGCGCATCTCGCCTTTCGACGCCAACGCGCGGCGCCACACCTCGTTCGCTTCGGTCTTCGTGTTCCCGCAAGTGGATGACGAGATCAAGATCGAAATCAAGCTGGACGATCTGCGCATCGACACGTTCCGTTCCTCGGGCGCCGGCGGGCAGCACGTTAATATGACCGATTCGGCGGTGCGCATGACGCATTTTCCCAGCGGCATCGTGGTGCAGTGCCAGAACGAGCGATCGCAACATAAGAATCGCGACACTGCCATGAAGCAGTTGAAGGCGCGATTGTACGAGCGTGAACTGGAAAAGAAGCGCGAAGAGACGCGCAAGACCGAGGATTCCAAGCTCGACATCAACTTCGGCAGCCAGATTCGCAACTACGTGCTGGCGCCGTATCGCCTGGTGAAGGACCTGCGCAGCAGGCTGTCGCTGGGCGATGTCGATCGTGTGCTCGAAGGTGACCTGGAGCCGCTGATCCACGCCTATCTGGTTTGGCGCAAGACGGGCAAAATCGCGGGCGAAGACAAGGACGAGACGCCGGAGTGAGCAGCGACACCGCGGGCATCGCCCAGGCAGCGACCTTGATCCGCGCCGGGAAGCTCGTGGCGTTCCCCACCGAAACGGTGTACGGTCTGGGCGCCAACGCGCTCGACGCCGCTGCGGTGGAGCGAATTTTCCAGGCGAAGAACCGGCCCCGCAACAGCCCGCTCATCGTGCATGTGGATTCGGTAGAGATGGCACGCCGCTTCGCAGCCGAGTGGCCGGCAACGGCGGAAATCCTGGCCCAGCGCTACTGGCCCGGACCGCTGACGCTGGTGCTTCCGAAATCGCCCGAGATCCCGGACATCGTCACCGCCGGGCTGCCGACAGTGGGCCTGCGGGTACCGGCCCATCCGCTCGCGTTAGGTTTGATTCGAGCGGCGGGCGTGCCCATCGCCGCTCCCAGCGCCAATCGCTTCACCGAACTTTCGCCCACCGCCGCGGAGCACGTGGACGAGTCCCTGGCCGACTTTGTGCTGGACGGAGGGCCGGCGCGAGTGGGTATCGAATCGACGGTGCTGTCGCTAGCTGGCATCGCGACGCTGCTGCGGCCGGGCGTAATTCCACTGCCGGAAATCGAGGCGCTAATCGGGCCGGTACGGCTTTCCGAGGCCCCGGCAGCAGGTCCGCACGCATCGCCGGGGATGCATGCGCGCCACTACCGGCCGAAGACGCCACTGTACCTTCTGGCCGGCACCGATGCTGTGCCGCCCGGCCAAGGCGCATGGCTCCGTCGAGGCCGCGAGATACCTTCCGATCCGCGGGAATACGCCGCGGCTCTGTATGACGCCCTCTACCGCTTGGACCGTCAGGGCTTAGATTGGATCGCCGTGGAACGTCCGCCCGACACGCCCGAATGGGCTGGAATCCTGGACCGTCTGACGCGCGCCGCACAGCTCTAAAAGTGGCACAGGCCTCCTGGCCTGTGTCCGGTTTTGCCGTTAGCCCGCCGCCGCCCGTTCCCGTCGCGGCTCAAAGGTATACCCGAATCCCCGCACCGAATGAATCAAATTCGGGTTCGCCGGATCGTTCTCCACCTTTTGGCGCAGGCGCAAAACATAAACGTCCACGGCCCGATCAGTAATAGCGCGGTCCTGGCCCCACACGGCGTTCAGCAACTGTTCGCGGCTGAAAACCACGCCCGGACGGCTCATCAAGAATTCCAGCAGCCGGAACTCGGTGGCAGTCAACGATAGCGCCATGCCATGCAAGCGCACCTGGCAACTGGTGCGATCCAGTTCTACGCCACCGGCCTCGAGCAGCCGCGAAGGCGTGGCCTGGTTGCGGAACTGCAGCTTGATGCGGGCGATCAGCTCGCGTACGAAGAACGGCTTCACCACATAATCGTTGGCGCCTAGTTCGAGGCCGACAATGCGGTCCGTCTCGGAAGCGCGCGCTGTCAGAAAAATAACCGGGGTCGAGGAAAGGTCCGAATCTTTGCGAATGCCCTTGCAGATATCGAGGCCGTCGGAATCGGGCAGCATGATATCGAGCAGAATCAGATCGGGCCGCACCTGACGGCAAAGCTCGATGGCGCCTTTGCCAGTCTGCAATCCGTGGAGCGCGAAGCCCTCCTTCTCCAGGTTGTACTTCAACAGGGAGAAGAGGTCAGCGTCGTCTTCGATCAACAGGATTTTCTTCATGGCTTTGCTTGGGCTCAGCACCAAATTTACGCCGAGCGCTGTTACAGAATGGTTAAGAGGCCGTGAATTCGGGATTAAGACGCTCGTGGCTGAGCGCGGCCTCGTCCACCGGCAACGTGAAGAAGAACGTCGAGCCTTCGTTGACTCGGCTCTCCACGCGCGCAGCGCCGTTATGCGCCGCCACCAGGTGCTTCACGATCGCCAGCCCCAGTCCGGTTCCCCCCAGTTCCCGTGATCTGGCCTTGTCCACGCGATAGAAACGCTCGAACAAACGCGGCAGTTCGTCGGGCGGAATGCCGCTGCCGGTATCCCTGACGAAAAGCTCGTAGTGCCGGCCCGATGCCTGCGCACCTACCGTGATCGAGCCGCCTGCCGGCGTATACTTGATCGCGTTGTCCAGAAGATTGCTCATCACCTGGGACACGGCTTCGCTGTCGCACCAAACCTCGGCGTCCTTGGGGGCCGGTTCCTCCGCAATTCGAATGTTGCTCTTTTCAGCTATGGGCCGCACCAAATCCATGGCATCGCGCAACAGGCTGTTCACCGAATGTAGATCGAACTCGAATTTCTGGCGCTTCAGCTCGATGCGCGAGAGCGTCAACAGGTCTTCGGTAATGCGCGCCAGGCGCTCCGCATTGTGACGGATGATGCGCAGAAACTTCATGTTGTGGTCGGAATCGTGGAGCGCGCCATCTATCAACGTTTCGGTATAGCCCTGAATCGATGCCAGCGGTGTGCGCAGCTCATGCGAGACATTGATGACGAAGTCCTTTCGAATGCGCTCGACTTTTTGCATTTCAGTATGCTCGCGCTCGAGCTGCTCGGTGGCTTGCTGCAGGTTGGCGGCTGTCTCGTTGAGGGTTTGCGCCAGCAGTCCGAACTCGGCGCCGCCGGTCTGCGGCAGCCGGGCGCGAAAGTTGCCCTTAGCCAGTTGCGCGGCGTGCGCCATCACCTTGTCGAAGCGCATGGAGATCCAGCGCGCCAGGAACGCCGCCAGAGCCATCGCCGGGAGGAACGCCAGACCCGTGCCGGCCAGGATCTTCATCCGCACCGCCCTCACCTGCTGATTGATTTCGGATAACGGCACGGCGATGCGAATGGCGCCATTGCGGATCGGCACAGCGACATAAAGGAATGGAATGCCCAGCGTAACGCTGTCGCGGATGGTCGAACCGACCCGCCCCGCGAATGCCTGCGTCAACTCGGGTCGCGTGCGATGGTTGTCCATCTCCGCCGCGCTAACTTCCGAATCCACAATGACTACGCCATCGGAGCGAATCACGGTGAGCCGCCCGCCGGCAGCCTTGGCGATTTCGAGCGCGGTGCTTTGCGTAAACCGATCGGGCTCGGGAAAGCTCATCGCGAGCATGCGTCCCTTATCCGCCAGTTGCTGCCGCAGGTTCTGAATGTAGATTTCGCCGGCCACTTGTGACGCGAAGTAATCTACCGTCACTACCGCGATCAGCAAAATGCAGATGACTCCCAGGATCACCTTGAAAAAGATTCCGCCGCTCATCGGGATTCCTCAAACCGATAGCCGAATCCGCGCACCGTAGTCAGGTACTGCGGACTATCGGGCTGATCTTCGATCTGTTCCCGGAGGCGACGCACGTGAACATCCACGGTTCGGGGCGTGACGTAACGCTGCTCACCCCAGACCGATTCCAGAAGTTGCTCGCGGCTATAGGCGCGTCCCGGGTGAGTCAAGAAAAATTCCAGTAGGTTGAATTCGGTGGAAGTCAAGGTCAGCTCGCGCTCGGCGTGAAAAACACGCCGCGCGGCGCGATCGAGCTTGAACCGCCCGATGTCGGCCACCACCGGTTCCGTGTCCATCTCCTCGCGCCGCAGATGAGCCTTCACGCGGGCCACGAGTTCGCGCGGGCTGAACGGCTTGGTCATATAATCGTCGCCGCCGATCTCGAGACCCAACACCCTGTCCACCTCATCGGAGCGCGCCGTCAAGAATAGCACGGGAGTCCGCGCCAACACGGTGGACCGGCGGATCTGGCGGCAAAGCTCGAAACCATCGACTCCGGGCAGCATGACGTCGAGCAGAATCAAATCCGGTTTCAGCCCTTCGAGCTTCTTGAGCGTGCCTTCGGAGCCCCCCAGGAGCTGGGTTTCATAGCCATGGCGCGTCAGATTGTAGTCGAGCAGGGCGGCGAGTTCGGCCTCGTCTTCCACAATGGCGATTCGCTTGGGCATGAGTTACAACGGAATGGTATGTTCCATTGTAGCGTCACGCGGCCGCTGATTCACGAAAACGAGTCAAGGAATCAGTGGCACAGGCATTCTTGCCTCTGTCCGGTTTCGTGCCCTGTTCAACAGTCAGCTATCATGAGGAAATGACCAGCCCCCTTCCGCCCGTAGCGGAGACCTCTGCGCAGTCGATTATGGATTTGGAGCGGCAGCACCTGCTGCAGAATTATGCCCGTTACCCGCTGGTGATTGCGCGCGGCAAAGGATGTTACGCGTATGACCTGGAAGGGCACCGGTACCTGGATTTCATCACCGGGATCGGAGTCAACGCGCTGGGGCATGCGCATCCGCGCATCGTCAAAGTGATCCGCCAGCAAGCGGCCCTGCTGATCCATTCCTCAAACCTCTATTACCACTCCTACCAGGGTCCGCTCGCCGAGCGCCTGGCGCGGATGAGCGGCCTGGAGCGCGCCTTCTTTGCCAATACCGGTACCGAGGCCATGGAAGGCGCGTTGAAGATGATTCACTCGCACGGACGCGCCATTCATCCCGAAAAATACCAGATCGTTTCTCTCGAGAATTCGTTCCATGGGCGCACCATGGGCGCTCTTTCAGTTACCGGCCAGCCCAAGTATCGCGCCGATTTCGAGCCTCTTCTGCCAGGCGTGAAATTCGTGCCCGTAAACGATCTCTCTGCGCTCGAAGCCGCCGTCGGCGAACACACCGCGGGGATCGTGCTCGAGATGATTCAAGGCGAGGGCGGCATCTATCCCTTGACCCCCGAATTCGCCGCCAAAGCGCGCGAACTGGCGGACCGGTACAATGCGCTGTTAGTGGCCGACGAAACCCAGTGCGGCGTGGGGCGGCCCGGTACATACTTCGCTTATCAGCGGTCGCAGCCCGTAATTCTTCCTGACGTGATGGTGTTCGCCAAGCCCGTGGCTTGCGGCATTCCTCTGGGCGTGATCATGGCCAACGAAAAGGCCGCGGCCGCGATCAAGCCCGGCATGCACGGCAGCACTTTCGGAGGAGGCGCGCTGGCCTGCCGCGTGGCGCTCGAGTTCCTCGATGTTCTGGATGAGCTGCTGCCTTCGATACGGAGGGTCGGCGGCTATTTTCATGCCAAGCTGAACGAGTTGGCCCGCAAGCACTCGTTCGTGAAAGAAGTGCGCGGCTTCGGCCTCATGCTGGGAATGGAGCTGACAATCCCCGGCAAGCAGATCGTGCTCGACGCCATTGGAGCCGGCCTGCTGATGAATTGCACGCATGACACGGTGTTGCGTTTCCTGCCGCCCTACATCGCGACCGAGAAGGAAGTCGACCAGGCAGTCAAGATTCTCGGAAAGTTGCTCGCTAAGGCGTAACGCTGGCGGTCTTTGCCGCCGGTGCTCTGGCTTTCAAAAAAGGCCCTAATGGCCACCGCCGGAGAGTTTGCGGTAGTACTCCGCCACCGAGTCCTGATAGCCCGCGGGGACCTTGGTCGGGTCCGTGTTACGGATCGTGCCGCCCTGTTTTTCGTCGAGTTGGCGGCGCAGTTGCAGTTCCAACGCGTCCACTGTACTGACAAGCTGCTGGTGCATCTGCTCCACCAGCGCGGGATTCCCCGGGAACCGCTTGGGATCCAGCGTGCGCATCTGATCGATCAGCGACTGCAACTGTTGCCGCGCCTCGGGGCTATCCTGCACTACTGGGCGAACCTGGTCGAGAAGGTTCAATCCCTGGTCAATCTGGCGCTGCGTGTCGGCCGGGTTGGGACCTTGTTGCGGCGCCACGGCCCGGCCGGAGATCCGAGTATTGCCGGCGTCCATACCGCCTCGCGGGTTGCGATCGCCATTGCTCGCACCACCGGCCGGATTGCCGACCGGACCGGCGACGCGGTTGCCCACCGGACCCGACTGGCCTCCACCGGCTTGCCCACCCTGCCCGTTTTGCCCTGGCTGCTGACCTGGCTGGCCTGCCTGACCGGTCTGACCGGATTGCCCGTTGCGGCCGAGTTGCTCGGCCTGGAACTGTTGGCCACCAGGTTGGCCGGCACTGCCCGGTTGACCCTGTCCAGGTTGTGGATTGGAACGTCCGCCCAGGCCCGCGAGTTCGTCGCGCAGACGCGATAGATCGTCCATGGCGCGGTTAATCGCGGCTTCCTCGGAAGCGTGCTCCGCATTACCCAGGGCGCGAGCCGCGTCGCCGACCTGTCGGCTCAGCTTTTGCATGTCGCTGGTGAGGCCGGTTTCGAGTTGATCGGAGAACTCGCCGGTATGCAGCCCGTCCGCACTGCGTTGCATACGGGTGCCGAGATCGTTATCGTCCATGCCCTGGAGCGCGCTCCGCAACTTGCCGGAAGCCGCCGGTTGCGTGGGCGCGAGTTCGCGCGCCGCGGTGCGCAGCTGTTGGGTAAGGCGCGCCAGGTCATCGCTCACCTGTTGGCGATCGTTGACCATTTTGTCGATTTCCTGCGCGGAAGGATACTTCGGCGGCTTGTTGGCGGCTCGATCGGCATTCAATTGCGCCACCAGCTCGCGCACGTGATCCGCCTGCTGCTTTTGACGCGCCGTCAGTTGATCGGCCGTTTGGGCCATCGAATTGAGACGACCCCCGGCGTCCTGCTGCTGCATGCCCCCCAGCAGGTCGGTGGCTTGACGCAAGCGGTCGGCGGCGCGGCGGGAATCGGCTGCGCTGGTATTTTGGGAGGCGGCGCGCCGCATGTCGTCGTTGGCTTGGCGCAAGCGGTCGAGCGCCTGCTGGGCCGCCTGCTGGCGGCTGTCGGCGGCCTGCTCCGCGGACTGCTGGGAATTGGACGAACCGCCCGCTTGTCCGCTGGATTGCCCGGAACCTGAGGCGCTCTGGCCGCTCTGCTGGCCCTGACCTTGCTGGCCCGGTTTTCCCTGCTGCTGCCCCTGTCGGCCATTCTGACCGAGCTGTTGTTCCATCTGTTGCTGGAGTTGCTGCGCCTCGCGTTGCAACATCTCCTGCTGCCATTTTTGCTCGGCCGTCTGGGCGCCATTGCGTTGCTGCTGGGCCAGGTCCTCTTCGCGCTTGGCCAGTTCGTCAAGCTTCTTCAGCGCGTCGGCGATTTCCTGTGCCTTCTGTTCTTCGGTAGTGGGCGCGGTTTTCTGGGTCTCGTATTGATTTTTCTCGGTGTCGAGTTCGAGATCGAAGAGGGCCGCCAAATCGCGCGCCGCGCCGCCCCCACCGCCGCCTCCTCCACCCCCTCCAAACGCAACCTGAATTTGCCGGAAGGTGGCTTCAGCACGCAGCAGGGATTGCAGCGCCTTCTGCTCGTGGGGTAGGGCGTCCTTCCACTTCTGCTGCTGCAATTGTTGCGCGGCCGGCGCCATGGCTTCGGAAGCAGCGACCATATCCTTCTGGAAGGAGCTGATGGCCTGCACTTCATTGGTCAGCTCGCGGGCTTGCAAGCGCTCGGAAAGCGACTCAGCTTGATCGCGTAAGGTGGATTGCGCTTGGGACAGCAGCTTGGCGATGTCGGCGGCCTGCTGTGCGGTCGAGTTCTTGTCACTCTGTTGTTTGAAGGTGGCGGATATGATTTCCTTCTCCCGCTGCGAGATCTGCTCCGATGGATCGCCGCCACCACCACCGCCGCCGCCACCGCCACCCGACTGCTGCGATTGCGAAAACTCGCGCTCAAACGGCTCGGCCTGGATGAACAACATATCGGTGTGGGCTTCGGCATTGGCGTCCTTGGCTGTGGCGTAGACGCTAATCAGATCGCCCGGAACCAGATTGAACTTCTCAAGCGATAGCGTAGTCGAACCGTCGGCCTGTTTTTCGCCATTTTTCGGCAGCACATCCACCGCTACCTCGGGAGCGCCATTCACCGAATAATGCAGCGTGACGCCACGCAGGCCGTACTCGTCGGTTGCCTTGGCGGTGACAGTTACTTCTTCGATAGGGTTGGCGTGGTAGTCGCCCCGGCCCGGACGCACCAACGCAATCTGCGGCGGATTGGCTTTGCGGGCTTCAATGAAAAAATCCTCGCTCACGCGAACGGGCTGGCCCGCCTCCACGCCGGCGACGTGGTAGACGCCATCCTTATCCATCTTGACGCTACCGCGATAAACGTTATTCTGGCCCCCGGTGAGCTGGATGCGCTGACCGCTGTCGAGCTGGATCTGGCTACCCGGAAGGGGACGATCGGTCGAGACTTCGAGTTCGGCCTCGGTCCCGATGACGGCTCGTAGATCGCCACCGCGCTCCTCGATCTCGGGCGGCATGCCGGTCCAGGCGGGGTAATGATAGGTGACGCGAATCTGTTTCACCGCGGGCAAATCCGAAACGCGAATGTTAAAGTGCTTCGACGCCATCGCCCCGGCGGTGACATAATACTCGACGTTCTCGGGCAAACCGGCAAATAGAAATTGATAGCCGCCGGCGAAATTGCCCGCCGCTTTAGGCAGCATCGCAATCTCTTCCCACTTGGCCGAGCTCTGATAGCGGGCGTACAACTTGACGCTGGGCGACCGCAAGCCGGTGGGAAGCGCTGAAACCATCTGATCGGCGTGGCGGCGCACAACGGCATCGCCAGGAGTCACGCGCAAGTCGTAGAGCGCAGGCCTGTCGCGGTGCGGACCGGTCCAAAGCAGCGAAGCGCCGTAACCCAGAAAACCCGGCCCGGCGGCGATCATCCAGACCAGGATGGCGAAGGCGCCGACGCTGGTACCGAGTGAGATCCAAAGGCGCCGGTCGGTGACCACTTCCCTGGGCTCGGCGAACCGGGCGACTTCGAGGGCGTCCCCGGCCAACAGTTCAATAAAGGGATCCTGGCCGTCGCGCTCCGCGAAGGTGGTGAGGCGCTGCTGGAACTGTGGGAAGGCAGCTTCAGCGGTTCCGACCGCGCGGCGGCGGGTCAGGCGGCGCAAGGGCAGCGCTAACCCTGCTGCAGCGGCAACGGCCAGCACCAGGATCAGCCCGAATCGGGCGGCGGGCACGCTTCCATGCGAAAAGGCGAGCGCATTGGCGATGGTGACGAACACCAATGTCGCCACCAAAGCGCTGCCGGTGAAAATGGCCAAGCCGCGCAGCAAGGTACTCCAACGCAGACGCTGTTCCAGTTGCGCAATGTATGCGTGAAGTTGTTCGCGGAAACTCATTGGAACCCTCCACCGGCGTGGCCAACGCTAGTCTTTAAAGCATATCGCACCGGCGGTGGCGGCGGGCTGCAGAGGGCGCGGGAAATCGGGCAGGAAGGGAGCGGAAGTACCGGAACGGTGCAAGGGCGGTGGGTGCAACATCGTCCACGGGAGATCGATCGTTTGCCCTGTCGCATGTCAGCGATGGGCGCTGTTCGCAGACCTCCAAGCCCGTCGTGATACGAGTAGCATAGGACATGGATGCGCTAAAGGAAAAGCCTTATCACATTGAGGCAATCGAGGGTCTAAGAGACAACTACACGTCGCCGCGGTTTCGGACTGAGATAGGTGAATGCCGCACTGCCATTGCTCAGGTCATAGCTGAAGACAATCGGTCCGACCAGCATATAGCGCGAGTGCATATTCTTCGTTATTTGGATCTCCTACTTGCCCGTGCCATACGCTGGTCTGATGAAGAAGCCGACCTGATGGCTGTTGTGCTATGCAGCCAAATCGATTTGCGCGCGTGGGCCGAGTTCGTCTCCCAGGGGCCTGACGGGGCGGTAAGGTTTCTAAACGAAGTCAACATCGACATTCGAGAGCTCCATGAAAAGATGGACAAGGCTTACCCAGGGGTCATAGAGCCATTTCCGGCAGAGATTATCGGCAAACGCGTTGATTTCAGCCGAGTGGACGATCAAGAAGCTTATGACTACAAACTTTGCTCTAAGCTAATCCACCCCAGCGCTTTGCTAATCTTGCACCCTGAGGCGACCATCAAGAATTCTCTGTACAAGGAACACCTAGCCGTCGCAGTCCTATTCCACGCTTGGTACATTCTCACGAGGTTCCACGACATCAATTGGTTTGCTTGATACTATCGCGTCTTGCTCTCCCGCTCCAGCGCTTGATGGAGCAGACCCTTGATGAAGGTTTGGTAGGGCAGGCCACGTTTGTCCGCAATCTTTTGGGCTGTTTCGAGGTCGGTGATCGGCAGACGTATCGTGACGGATTTCGTTGCGACACGGATGCGCGGTAACCGCTCCAGCCGCCCCTCCTTTTTCGCCTTCAGAAAAAGCGCGGTAACGACCTCGGGATGGGCATCCCACCATCGCGCTTCTTCCCTCTCCGACTTGAATTTAGGAATGGCGATTGGCATCAGTCTTCTCCTCGGTAGATCTCTCGCATTTGCGGAGGCATCGGGTACGCTGTGACGAACCGGATCTTGCCCTGCCGCTCGGTGACGACGAACGTTAATAGTCTGCCGTTGTTGGTTTCTCCCAGGCATAGTCGGCGGCGCTCCCGCTTTCGCTTTTGATGCTTGAACACCAGGGGTCCGTTGCAATAGGCCTCCTCGCACTCCGTAGACGTGACACCGTGACGGGCGATGTGATCCACGTTCGCCGGGTCCCAGTCAAAGATCATCCTTGCTTTACATTGTACATACAATTCAGGGAGCCCGAGGGATGCAAAGAAACCGTCAGCCGAATGTTTCTTACTCTTCCTCGCGCTGCGTGCCCAGATATCGGCTGGCCACCACCGATTCCGCAACCGCGAAAGCAAACGCGAACAGGATGACGTACCACCACAGACTCTGCGGCGTCTTCTGTGGCGCTGCCGGGCCAGGCGCATTGTTTAGACTGGCCGCTTCTTGTGAAGATTGTCCGCCTTTGCCCTGCCACAACGCCAAGACATCCTCGGGGATCACATCGAGGTTCGATTCTTTGGGGTCGGGGTTGACGCCGACTTCGTCCTGGCGGCCATTGGCCAGGCGCAGTTGATAGTAGCCGGCCTCGGTGAGTTGGAACGATTGGGCGGAGGCGGCCTCGCCCAGCGTGAGCGGGCGCTTCCCCTCGGGGTCGGTGACCTCCACGCCCTGCGCTTTTTCCTTGGTGTTGCGGAGTTCAAGGTAGGCGTCCACCGGGCGGGCGCCGCCCTGGCGTTCGCTGCCGGCAAGATAACGCGCAGTTTGCTCGATGAAGGGGACGAATGCGGGATTCAAAGGGAAATCGTTGGTAAGGTTATCGAGCCCGGAGGTGAGCAGCACCACGCGGCCCTCCCCAATGCGCTTCTCCAGCAGTAGCGGCGTCTGGTCGCCTAAGCGAACAATCACGCGCGCGGCATCGGCGCCAACACCGGGATCCACATCGAGCGCATAGAAAAACTTCACGCCCGGCCACCCGGCGGCCTTGGCCACGGCGGGGTAGGAGGAGTCACTGGAGCCGACTGTCATGAAACGATCCGGCACGCGGCTGTAGTCACGGGTCTCGACAATGTGCGCGCCGAAAATGGGAATCTGTGAGCGGCCGCCGGCGGATGTGCCGGCAGCGATGAGCAGACTGCCACCCGAGCGCACGTACCCGGTGAGCGAATTTTCCAGCAGCGACGGCAGCGAATTGAGATCGGACAAAACAATGAAAGCGTAGTTGGACGGCTGACGGTCGGCGGCCTCGCTGACGTTGATCGATTCCAGGATAAAGGCCGATTGCGCGGCCGCCGAGAGCGCGGCGCCCACGTAGAGCGGCGAGCGGTTGTCGCCGTAGTTATGAATCAGCAAGGCCTTTTGCGGGTCGGAACGCTCCACGGCAAAGCGGCGGAGGTCGTCGGCCGGGAAGGCGTCGGGGGTGTCCAGCTTGACCTCGCAGCGGCTGAAACCGTAGGGCACCTCCAGCGCGGGGAAGTCGACGGTGGCCCGTCCGTTGGCGGGGACAGCCACGGTCTTGGTAGCGGCGGTCTTGCCGTTTACGACCAGCGACACGGTGCGTTGGGCGGCGCCCGTGCCGTAGCCGGCAATCACCGCTTGTACGTGAACCGGCTTGGCGTCCTTGCCCCACACCTGTCCGGGTGCATCCACCGATTCCACCGTCCAGTTGGGCTGGGCCTTTGAGACCACGGCATGCGTCACCAGTGTGACGTTGGCGGGCAGCGCCATATCGGAGAAGGTTGCGGCCAGGTCGCCGCGCTGCATGTCGCTGAACAGATGAAGCTCGATGGGAGTATGGACCGCCTCCGCCATGGCACGCACGGCGCGCGCCAACTCGCCGAAGTTACCGTGGCCATCGCCGGGCTGAATGGCCTGCACGGCGGCACGCAGCGCCGATTGATCCTCGATGGGCTGCGTCATGAGCCGCAACTGCGAGCCAAACGCCGCCACCTGGGCGCGCGCTGCGCCTTTTCCGGACAGCACGCTCATGGCCGCGTCCCGTGCATCGGACAGACGGGTTCCGGCACGCATGCTGAAGGAGTTGTCCACCAGCAGCAGCACCAGCCGGTTACTGGCAAGCGCGGCCGTGTTGCGGTGAATGAAGGGATTGGCGAAGGCGAGAATCACGAAGAGCAGCATCAGCAGCCGCAGCGACAGCAACAGGTAATAGCGGAGCCGGCGATGACGGGTCGAGCTTTGGGTGCGCGACTCGAAGAGCATCAGCGAGCTGACCGGCTTGGGCGTGCGGGTTTGCCGCTTCAACAAATGCAGGTAGACCGGAAGCGCGAGCCCTGCCAAAGCGGCCAGGAACCAAGGCGCGAAGAGTCCCATTTAATTGCGGCCTCCGCGCAGGGTGAGGTATTCGCGCAGGGCGTCGTCGAGCGGCCGGTCGGTCATGAGCAGGTAGTAGCCCATGCCCGCGGCCTGCGTACGATCGCGGAGATCGGTCAGATGCGCCTCGATTTTTTCCCGATACTCCCGCTTGGTGTAATCGGGGGTGACCTCCATCTGCGCGTTGGTCTCCATATCAACCAGGATGGATGGGCCGTTCAACTTGGGGCGTACATCCTCAGGATCGAGGACGTGGAACAAGACCACCTCGTTGCCATGGAAGCGGAGCGGCTCGATGGTGCGGATCAGGGTCTCGGGTGCATCCCAGAAGTCGGAGACGATCAGCACGATGCCGCGGCGTGTCAGCAACTCCTGGAAGTAGTGCATGGGCTTGACGAAATCGGTGCGGGAGTGGGCTTCGGCATTTTCCAGACCGGCCAACAAACGATGCAACTGGCCCTGGCGCGTAGAGGGGCGGATAAAGTTGCGGATCTCGTCGTCGAAGGTAATCAGCCCGGCCGCATCGCGCTGGCCGTGGATGGCCAGATAGAAGAGCGACGCGGCGAGGTAGCGGGCGTAATCCATCTTGTTGACGCCATGCGAGCCAAACTGCATCGAGTTGCTGGCGTCCAGCAATATCGTCAACAAGCTGTTGGTTTCGCCGCGATAGCGCCTTAGATACAACCGCTCGGTTCGGGCGTAGACGTTCCAATCGATGCGGCGAATATCGTCGCCAGGACTATAGGCGCGATATTCGGCGAACTCCTGGCTGAAACCAAAGTCGGGAGAGCGGTGCAGGCCGGAGACAAAGCCATCGACCACGGCCTTGGCGACCAGATCGAGGCTGGAGATTCCGGCGAGGATGGCGGGATCGAGGAAACGCTGTAGCATGGAAAGCTATCCGCTGCGCGCTGGGCTGCCTGGCAGATGTGGCGCACGCACTCTTGCGTGCAGCGTCGAGTCTCCACTCGACGCCTTTGCGCTGTGGGAAAAGAAGCGTCGGCAAGAGTGCCGATGCGGCACGCAGGAGTGCGCGCGCCACGACAGCAACTGAGCAGCGGCTGGCTTTCTCACACGATCCCCCACTTCCGCCGCAGCCACCACTCCGAAAAGCGCACCACCAACAAAATCAGAAAAACCAGCGGCAAATCCCACAGATCCTTAGTCTCGCGCATAGTCATGCCAGCCTCCGAAAACGGAATAGCGCCAGCAAGTTTGCCAAGATCGGCGGGCTTCCAATATTGTCCACCGGTTTGGCTGGCGAGGCGTTCCAGCAGTTCTCGATTCTGTTCAGTGTGAAAATTCTCCGCTACGCCGTCCATGCGCTGAAAAGTCAATACGTCGCGGCCAGCCTCCTTGACCGTGCGAGTGTCGCGATCGGCTCGCTGCGCCGTCACCTCCGTCAAGTAAGCGCCGATCTTGGGCGCTGACCACGCAGCCTGAAACTGGCCCGGGCTATCGGGCACCGGCGTCATCTCGACCAAAGCGCTGACGCCGCTCGGGCCCAGGATATGCGCTTCCACCCTGGCATCGGGAGCGGGGTTGTACTGTGGATCGCGAACGTCGGCACTGATGGTTACGGCGCTATTGTCGAGCAGCATCTGCGCGGGAACGGAAGCTGCCACGTGGCCAGGGGTATCCGCAACCAGCCACCGCAGCAGCTGCTGCCAGAACAAATCGTGCGCCGTGTCGCCCAGCGGTGAACTCATCTGCCAGCGCCAACTGCCTCCGGTGGCCATAATCGCGGTGCGGCCGCGGCCGAAGTTCTCCGTGATCAGCAAGGGCAGCGTTCGGCCTTCGGGCGTAATCATGTTCGCTAGAACGGCCGCCCCCGGCTTGGGCGTGCCGGGATCTTCATAGTCCATCAGATAGGGCAGCTTTTTCCACTTGGCGGCGTTAGCGGCGGGGTCGTCCACCAGGCGGGTAATAATGCTATCCACGCCGGCGGGCGCCAGCTCGGCTGTGGTATGTGTGGTGCCGTTTCGCGGATCCGCCTCGCGATGAAAAGTGCCCGCCTGGAGTGGCAGCGTGGTCGGCAGCAGGTCGGTAAGTTTGGAGGCGTTCCAGCCGCCATCCGCCAGCGCGAACTGACCGCCCAGCAGCAACAGGCCGCCGCCGCGACGATCCACGAACTCGCGGATCATTTCCTGCTGGCCCGGAGTGAAATAGCCGGCTTCCACCGACCCGATGATCAACCCCTGGTAAACAAAAAGATCCTCCGGGCGAGACGGAAAGCCGCCGGCCAGCTCTTTGGGATCGGAGATTCCCTGGCGGTAGATCTTATTTTCGCTGGTGCGATCGATGGAGACGATCTGCACCATGCGGTCGTCCTCTTCCGCCTGGCGGATGAACTTGTACTCCCAGCGCGGTTCACCCTCCATATAAAGGATGCGTCGCGGCTCGGAGCCGACATTCACCACGCGAGTCAACGTATTGTTGGCCGTGTTCTGCTCGCCTGGGAGCGGACCAGCCGCAATTTGCAGCGTTTTGGCGCCGGCGCCACCGATATCGAACATCAAAGTCTCGGTCTGGAGGTTGCCGTCCGGCCCCAAGGTGACGGTGCGGGAAGCCAGAACCTTTGCTTGGCCGGCGCTGTCGTTACCAGCCGTGCCGCGCACTGTCAGGTTCATCTTGGCGCCGGCGTATCCGCGTTGGTGCCAGGTGATCTTGGCGGCGAGGCGGGATTCGGCCAGGGCACGCGGAGCAATCACGGCATCGTCCAGTTCCACGTCATGTTCGGCGCGCTCGCGTCCGAAGCCCACGGTGTGAACGGGAATGTGGCGGGCGCGCAGCGCGTTAATGGCGTCCGCGCTAATGCCCCCGGCGTTGTCGTCGCCATCGCTGAACAGCACCACGGCGCCGATCGGTAGGTCGGAAGTCTCCTCGCTCAACTGCTTGAGGCTGTCGCCGAGGCGGGTCGAGGGCGCACTGGCTTGCAGGTCCTTGAGGCTGTCGATACGGGCGGGGACGTCGTCGACACGGTAAAGACGGGTTTGAAAGGAGCGGTTGAGGCTGGCCAGGACGCCGTTCTGAAGCGCGTTAATGGCTTGCGCCTGGCGGGAGAAACCGTTCTCGGATATGGCCATGCTGCGCGAGTCGTCCACCAGCACGGCGATGATGTTCTGTTGTGGCTTCAACTCGGCTACGGTAATGGCCGGTTGCCAAAGCAGCACCAGCAGCACCGCGGCAAGGAGCGTCTGCAAGCCCCAAACTACCCAGGCTCGCCAACCGCGCATGACCGGAGCGGCTTGCGCCAGGCGGGAGCGGATCAACCACGCTAAGGCGGCGGCCGCGGCCACGATCAGCACCACCAGCATCCACTTGGGCCAGGCCCCCAAAAGGGCAAATTGGCCGCGTGCATACACGGAACGCGGATACTTAAAAAAGAACTCGAACATGGGCTCGTGGGCTGCTTGCGGGCTGCAGGAAGAGGCGGCCGCGGTTCATCCCTAATGGGTCATGGAGTACATTATGTAGTTCAGGACGATGCGAAAAGCAAGTCCGGAAAACTTCTCGGGATACTCCGGGCTATCCGCCCATTCCCAGGCGTCGCCCAGATGCATGTTGGCGCAGATCGCCACCATGATGCGCCCGTGGTCGTTGCGGATAGCGCGCCACTTGGGCACGTAGCCGTCCTTCTCATAGGTGCGGCCGGTATTGACGTAGACTTCGCTGGGGATCTGAAATTTTTCGTTGATGTCGTACAACACGTGGTAGATCTCGTCTTCGTCCTTGAGATCTTCGACAGGGCGATCGGGCAACACCATGCGCATGCCGGCCATAAAATGCTGCCAGTCGTCGGTGCCGTGGAAATCGTCCACCATCAGGAAGCCGCCCTTCAACAGGTAATCGTGCAGGCGCTTGGCCTCCTCGGGGGTGAAGGTCCAGGTGTGAACATCGACGGCGTAGATCCAGGGATAGTCGAAGACGTGGTCGCTATCGAGATCGATCACATTCAGCGGCGAGGGAGAGTTGATGTGGGTCAAACGCCGCAGGGCAATCAGGCAATCGTTGTCGGCCTTGGGAAAATCCCGGTTCCAACTGCCGCGAAAACGGCCATACCCAAAGCTGCCACCGCTGGCATAGCTGGAGGTGTACTGGAGCCGGCTCCAATAAAACTCCGAGGGCACGTTCTGTCCGCCGTAGCCGTAGTCGGAATATCGCTGGCGGCCGAACCCTCCGAACTGCAGCGCATACAGCCCGACGGTGAACGATAACAGGAGGGGAATCGTGGAAATGCGCCGGACCAGCTTCATAATAATTACCTCGGCCTTCCTTGAAGCGTATCAAAAGCGCGGCAGCATCTCCAGGGGAGGGTGCCGTCGCTACTTAATGTGGCCCTCGTAGAAGTCCTTATTGTTCTCTTCGCAGGAGTACTCCATGATCTCCCAGTCTGGCCGCAACGTGAAGGTGCGCGTGTTCTTCCACGGTCGGGTAAATGCCTTGGAGTCCTCCACCGTGATTTCGTAGGCGATGTGCTTTTCGTCAGTGCGTGTGAAGCGCTCCACCGTGTGCATCGCTTCGCTATGAGGATGGCCCACCGTGTCCAGATTCGTCTTGTCGTTGAATCCGATCGAATCCACTATCAGCGTGTCTCCATCCCACTTTCCGGCCGCGTTCCCAATCCAGGTCGGGTCGGGATCCTTCGGATGGCCGCGGCCGTCCGTGTGGATGATCTCGAACACATTCCAGGCCTCATAGAGGATGGCGGTAATGTCCGGCGTCTGCACGATGCGAATCGGGAACGGAGAATTCATCGACCGTGTCAGCCCCTGGGGCAGGCAGCGCCCCGTGTAGTCGAACTTCGACGGGTCATAGTCTTTGAATTTCTGCGCGTATTCGGGAGTAAACGGAAGCTCACCGGCCCCCTCCTGTCCGGGCCCGTTCTTAGACATGTCGGGAACATAAGGCCGCTGCCAGACTCCATTCAGATCGGGCTTACCATTCGAAAGCCTTGGGATCGCCGCCGCATCGGCCCATTGGGATAGAGACAATATATGGCCAATGACAGCGACAGCTATCATCGTATAACTACAACCAGATCTCAGATCAAGCCCCTCCCGATTCGATCTCGGATTCTATACCGGCCAGCGCACGAAACGACGATCCGTGCATAAGAGACTTATATATCAGGGTGGAGACGGTTGCAAATGGAGAACTCTCCGCCCACAAGCAGGTGTTTGCCTCGTACGGTATGACCGTACATACTGGAATCATGAAGAATCCTCCCCATCCAGGCGACCTGATCAGAACCGAAGTCATCGAAGCCCTTGGCCTCAACGTGTCGAAGGCGGCGGAGATTTTGAAAGTGCGCCGTGCCACACTTTCCGACCTTCTGCACGGCAAGGCCTCGCTGACGCCGGAAATGGCCCTGCGCATCGAAAAGGCCTTCGGCCCCGACATGGACCACCTGCTCCGCATGCAACTCGCCTACGACGTAGCCAGAACGCGGAAGCACGCGCGGGACATCTCGATCAAAAGGTATGTCCCGGCCTGACGGTAGGGTTAGGGGAAACACCACGCCCACGAAAAACCCGCCGCACCCCGGATGTAGCATCAGGATCGGCCGCCTCTAAACCCACTTGTACCCTAGACCGCCTGGTTCATATCGATATCCAGCCCCGCAGCCTTAAGCTCGCGGGCAAGTGCGAGACGCCAAGCACCACCGGGGTCTATCGGCACGAAGAGCACGCCGGCATAGTCTGACGGGATCTCAACGCCTTGTTGGTATAGTGCGCAGACGCGTTTTCGCCCGAGCTTCCCCAGGAAGAGTCCGAGTTCAAGGATGACGTTCTGCGTGGCCCTCGCTTTTTGCTCCTCATACGGAGCGTTCAGCGGACCGCCGCGATCGTCACCGGTCAGAAGTATTACGGCGAATGCGACATCCGAGAAATCGATGAACTTTTCGATGATCGTTCGTCCCGAATTTGGTTCTTCCCGCAGGATCGTTACGCGAAGTCCGAACCTTTCAAGCCACCGCGCTGTCTCATGGATTGCGCCTTCATTGTGTCCGTGCACGAGGAAAACTCGATTGCTATGCTCGGGCGTTATATCGATCGACGCACGCGTAGCCATCCCTGTTCTCGCCACATTTTCGCTTGAGCGAAGCAATTCGATCAGTTCGGCTACGATCTTTAGCCGTGTCTGCATATCCTCGGCGCGTCTCGCCGCCCAGTCCTGTTCGTTGCCGCCGCCCATGAAGCCGTACTTACCCACGTTTATGACCGCGCCAACGTTCGGCGAATCCGACCCGAATGCGCGGATCAGCACGTCATGCATTACCGTTTCCCAAGCCTGCTCATCTGCTGATGTGATAGGAAGGTGGGAGAGGAGAGCGGTCCCTTTTTCAAATTGTATTTTGAGCAACTCAGCAGCTTGCAAAGGCGGAAGGGTCGGCGCAACCGGTACGGTTATCTTGCTCTTCTGGGGCATAAATATGTCTGATTATCCCAAAGTGAGACTTCTCTGACTGGCCTGACTGGTAGAACAGAAAAGGGCCGGAAGGAGAACTGGCATGCTCTACTCAGGTGATCAGCGCCCGTGACTCGAGCCGGGAAGTTGCTCGATAACTGCGATTGGGCTCTAACCACTAGCCTTACCCACGGTTGTTTCCAAACGCTTCTGCTGCTCTTCATTCAGCCGAGCGGTGATTTGTGCGGGTGCCCCGTTTCCGGTATCGAGCACGGCTCGCAGGTGAGCATTTGGTCGCCCGATCACGGCCCTTTTCGTTTCATCGAAAGCACCGTCCGTCAGGTTCAGATCGTTCAACAGCCAAGCCGGAACTTCGGAAGGGTTGTTTGCCATGAACCGACCCTACCACGCCTCTCCGTTTGGCGCTGCCTTTGGCACTAGGGCAGACGGAAAGCGATCAGCTCCGGATAGCCGCAAGAAATACTTTCGTCATCGCTCAACCCGTCATAATCGCCGTTACCGTAGTCCGGTCCACCACCTCCTGATACCCCTCCAACATCCTCTCGATCGGCACCACGCTCGTGGCCAGAGAGTTCGCATCATACTGGCCGCGGTCCAGCATCTCGACGAATCGTGGAATATCGCGCATCGGATTGGCGCCCCCGGCCTGGCCCGCATGGTGCGTACGTCCGCCGATGGAGAACAGCACCGCGGGCAAGGAAAAGGTTCCCGCCGGCAAGCTGGTGGTGATGATGTGGCCGCCCGGCGCGCACATCTCGTACGCCTGCCGCATGGGGATAATGCCGGTGGGGTCCGGACCGGATTCCAGCTTCGGTTTGGCGCGATCCGCGCCCACGGCCTCCACCACGAAATCGGCGCCCGACCCGGCTAAGATTCCACCCGAATCGCGCCCGCCGGCCCACAGCCGCGTCCCTGGACCGCTCGAGAGTTCGCGGACCTTGTCCACCAGCTTTTCGGCCTCCACGTTGGGGTCGAGCACGTGCGTCGCACCCACTTTCAGAGCGACTTCCCGGCGCACGCGAATCGGGTCGATGGCGATGATCTTCGATGCGCCCGAAATCCGCGCACCCTGGATGGCGCTCAGTCCTAACGGGCCGCAGCCCACTACGGCGACGATCGAGCCCGGTTCCACCAGCGCGAGCGCTTGCGACGTGGAGCAGCCCAGTCCGGCCACGCTCACGCACGAGCAGACCATTCCGAGCTGCGCTGCGGCGGCCTTAGTGAAGATCGGCACCACCCACTCTTCAAACGTGACCATCAGCTCGGCCAGCCCTCCGATATGCGAGTTCGCGTATACTGGCGTGCCATCCCGCATGTCGGCAATCGGAACCAGGTCGTTGGGGCCCTGGCGGTTCAGAAACTGGCACATATCGGCTCGGCCGCGCAGGCATTGATAGCAGGACCCGCATTGCGGTGTGCCCGAAACACATACGCGGTCGCCCACTTGAACGCGCCGCACCTCGGGCCCGACCGCTTCGACGACTCCCACGCCGCCATGCCCCTGGATCAGCGCCATGTTCGCCAGCGCCAAAAACGCGGAGGGTACGGGCCGAGGCTGGGCGTTTGCCTGGTTCGCCTCGCGCGACGGACCGAAGTTCATCGGAGGAAGTCCCAACACGTCGGTCGCATTCGAATAACAGAGGTTGGTTGCCTCCGTTCGCACCACCACTTGTCTGCCGCCGATCGGCCGAAGCGTCAGTTCCTGGAGGGTGGTTCTTCCCGGTCCGGTTCCGCGCGAGATCCAGCCGCGAAATTTGCGGCCGGGCGCAGCGTTCCGCGCCTGGGCGAACAGCACGCCGCTCTGTGCGGCAATCGCGGCGCCACCAGCCGCTGCGGCAATGCTCTTCTTCAACAGGCCCCTGCGAGAGGGCTTCGCGCCTTTCGTGTCCATGCGAATCCTCGCTTTCCTGAGTAAGCTTACACCAATCGAATGCGGCGCCTGGACCTAACTCCCCCCAACAGATGCGTTTTCCGATCAGGGGGGCGTCCGTTGTTGTCTAAACGGCTGATGACGTGACCGGCGTTTCACAGGATCGATCCCTCGTGTGGTGGCGGAGGTTATGATTCTGGCGCCTTCTGTGGAAGCGTATTACTCTGAGGAGAACGGACTTGGCTATCACAATGGGTCAACTCAAAAACGCAGACCCGAACCTTTGTTACGCGTGTGATCGGCGTGCCACCACGAGAGAGCATGTCCCGCCCTTATGCCTATTTCCTCAAGAGTACCGCTCCAATCTGGTAACCGTCCCATCATGTTCAGCGCACAACAATGCGAATTCCAAGGACGTAGAGTACGCGAGGAACGTTCTGGTTTGCGCGTCGAAAGAGCTCGGACCGGAGAGCGCGGCGGTATTCGCTCGGATGATGCGTTCAATGGAACGTCGGCCGGCGATAGTTGATACTACATTTCCAGATCTTCACCCCATCGAATTTGGTGGTGAGCAAACTGGGTACTTTTCCATCGATCTGCACCGTTTCAACCGCATCATGGTTGCCATAGCACAAGCTCTCCATTATCGGGATTTAGGCAGCAAGGTTCGCTACTGGGAGGTCTTTTGCCCGACACTCCACAGCGCCGCATCTCTGGCCCGCAGGCCCGATGAGTTCGAGCCGATTCGCCGAAATCTTGTGTTGCTCAAATTCGGGTAGTGGGTCAGTTTGACGGCCAGCGCTATTGACAACTCCGATTCATTCCTTTATGCGCAAGACCCTGAATACCGCGACACTTTCAGCACCGATGTTCTTCCGCACCACGAGGGTGGCCTTGAATGCTTTTCCGCCTGGACTGATCAGCCTCCAGGCTTTACCGGGTTTCATCTTCTGGCCGCGCGGCGCTTTGACATCGGTTTTCTGTGCCATCCAATAGGCTCCTTTGAGGCTTCGTATCGTATCACACGGCACCGCTCAAGCATGCTGACTGCCCATCCGCTCAACAGTCCGCCGCATCCAGCGCATCAGGCCGTGGTGCGCCCGCTGGTTCGTCCACCGCTCAAGCATACGCGGTATCCTTGGGGTTCTCTCAAGGAGATGTGGATGACCGTGTGTATTGCAGCTCTTGCTGATGCTGGTAAATCATTGGTACTGGTGTCCGACAGTATGTTATCCACCGTTGAAGTCTCCGGAGATAAGATCGCCAACAAGTATTTCCCGTTGTCAGATCGTTATCAGTGGTGGGCAATGATCGCGGCAGAAGACGTAACTCATGTCATGCCGATCATAGAAGCAGCTCTTCCTCTATTGCTCAGAATGACAGACGAGACGAATACCTGCGACTATGTGGAGCGCACCATGATTGCGGCATATAAGTATGTAAGATTGCGATATGCCGAAGATCTAGTCCTCGCTCCAATAGGACTTACTCTAGATGAGCTAAAAAACGGTTTATGGAACTCGGAATTAATAGGTCGCCTAAATGATGTCAATCTTGGTTGCGAGTTCCTGATTGCTGGCTTCGATTGGTCTGGCCATGGGTACGTTTTTAGCATTGAGCATCCTGGCATCGCGAGAAATCACAACGTGACGGGATATGCGGCCATCGGCAGCGGGGCGTTCGGCGCTATCAGTTCTCTACTGTTTCAATCGCTCAACTATGAGATGGAATTGGCCAAAGTTCTCTATCATGTTTGCGAGGCGAAATTCATGGCGGAATCTGCCATTGGTGTTGGCAGGCATACGCACGTGAAGGTTGCCAAATCTGGCGGAAGGATGGACCCGTACGAGCTTTCTGATCAATTGATGACGGCCATCCGGGGAGATTGGGAGGAGTATGGCAAGCCACGCGTTCCACAGGGAACCATAGAACGGCTCAGGCATTACCTCGTCGAGATACCTAAGTCAGCAGTGAAATCAGATCCTCAATCGACCACAGCCGATCCGTCACGCCAGCCGCCATCGCAGGAGTAATCCGAAGGGTCTGATGAATCCGCACAAAGTTGTAGTACATGCAGTGAATTGCGATAGCCGCAATGTGGTTCTCCAGCTTTTTCGAAAAGGCGTTCGTGAGTCGAGTGAACCGACGCATGCCCATCCGCATCGTTAGGTTCTGGCGTTCGATGTAGCTCGTGCTGATATGCTTCGCATCTGGGTTGCCGGTTATGGTCTTTGGTTCGCAGCTAGTGCATATCGCTGGGCTGTAGCGCTTCTCTGCGGCGGGATCATTCCCGTAGACTTTCACCAGCATCGCGTAGTCAATGTCTTTTCCGAAACCATCCGCGACCGCGTTGAGGTACATCTTGAGTCCATCCGTTGTCAGTTGCACGCGATTGACAAGACGGCCAGCGAGGTCTTGAATAAATGCGGTCGCCGAGCCAGGGTCACGTTTGCCCACGAGCCAAGAACAGATCAGCTTCGAGTCAGCATCGATAGCCACCCAGGTCCACACGTCACCGATGCCAAGTTGGTCGCGTTTTGCCGGAGGTACGTTCTTTTCCTTGGCTCCTACGAATTGCCATATTTCATCGCACTGAATACGCTTGCTGTTGAGGTTTACTAGATGGGTGTCAAGGTACTCAGCACAGACCGCGCCAAGCTCGACAAGCAGCTTGGCAATCGTGTTCTTCGATGCGCCAGTCATGCGCACCGTGGAACGGATCGAGCAACCTTCAACGAGCGCCGTTACAATCTGAGCCCGCTTTTCCGTGTCTAGCTTGTTCATGTCTCTATTCTAGCACGGTTAAGCAAAAGGTCAATTAGAAATGAAGGAAAAAATAGAGGTATCAGCCACTCCCGATTGGCTGTCTGCCGAGCATAGGGCCCTAGACAGACAGCTTATGGAGTTCTTAAAATCTCTTCTAATTGCCGCAGGTATCCCTCCAGGGGTTGATTCTCGGGAACAGAGACGGGTGCTAGGCGGGCATAAGCTTCAGCCAACGAAGTCTGCCATTGTTCAGCGGAAAGCCCGAACTTGCTGAGAGCAATTTCTGCTGCCTTTTGTCGAGCTACCATGGCAACGGCAAAGGCGGCGAACCGGCGGACCAGTTCAATGTTCTCTTCGGGGATGTGTGCCATTATTGATTCTTGTCCCACCGCGCCTTCGCCGCTTTCGCCGCGATCTGGGACCGCTTGCGGGGGCTCAGAGCGTCTGCCCTGGCCGTGCCACCCTTCAGCCCACCCAGGCGGCCCAGGGCCACAGCGTGCGGGTTCTTCTTGGGTTCGTTTGGAGGTTCCGTCTTGGGAGTTTGCCCGGTTGCTTCAAGGATTATCTGGAATGCTCTTTGGTTGGGATCGCGCGGACGCGGATCGCGTGGCTTTTTTGACCGCTCAGGCATGATGCTTTCAGTATTGCAGGACGGGGGCTTAAGTCAACCCTGTGGAAATTCAAACTGACCCACTACCCAAATTCGCGTATCCCAAAACGCCGCATCCCGACGTCTTCTCATTCGGCCGGACTCAGCCGCGCGGAATAGGCAAATGTATCTATCAATTTCTCTTCTACAACGCGCTCATTGTCAATGCTTGGCCCTCGAAACGACAATTGCATTGAGGCGAATTCGGGAAGAGAAGGGGTAGGCGACTGTCAGCTACCAATGGCGCGGCGATCTGGCAATTCCCAGGAGGTTGGGTCCAAAATCACTCCTGATATGTCCGGGTCACATCACCTTGACGGACGCCCCGATCCGCCAGCCCATCCCAATGCCCCCGACCCTTCCGAAACAACTTCCCTGTTTCTCGCGAGATGCCCCCGCCCGTATCCGCCCGGCTCTCCTCTCCATGCTATAGCTGGAAGCGAAGGTCCCTTTCGGCCACTGCTCTATCAAACGCGCCAAATGGGTTCGTTTTTCCTTTTCCGTTCGTTTCGTGGGGAGGATTCGCTTTTTGGTTTCATTGCATTGGCCGCCGCAAATGGGTTCGTTTCGTATATTTGATGGAAACTGTGCGAGTCCGGCCCCACCTGTCCGCCGCCCCAAGAATGCCCCCGATACCACTTGCTCTACAATGTATTACGTGGGAAGCGAAGCGACACTGAAGATCGCCGTCGACCGGCTGAGCGCTGTCCGGCGCGAGATCGCCAAAGTAATCGTCGGACAAGATGATGTGGTGGAAGGTGTATTGATTTGCCTGCTGGCCGGGGGCCACGTCCTCCTGGAAGGGGTGCCCGGCCTTGGCAAGACCACCTTGCTTCGCACCCTGGCGCGCACGCTGCAGCTCAAGTATTCGCGTATCCAGTTCACGCCCGATCTGATGCCCGCCGATATCGTGGGGAGCATGATCATCGAGAGCGACGATCGCGGGGCCAAGGCGCTGCGGTTCCAGCATGGGCCGATTTTTGCCAACCTCGTGCTGGCCGACGAGATCAATCGCGCCACCCCCAAAACGCAATCGGCGCTGCTCGAAGCCATGCAGGAACGGACCGTCACCAGCGGCACCACCACGCATGAACTGGATCAGCCCTTCCTCGTGATGGCCACCCAGAACCCCATCGAAATGGAGGGCACCTACCCGCTTCCCGAAGCGCAGCTCGATCGCTTCCTGATGAAGATTCTGGTCACTTACCCCAGCCATGCGGAGCTGAACCGCATCGTCGAACGGACCATCCAAAGCGAAACGGAGTCGCCCAACGCCGTAGTGGACCGCGCGGGGATCCTTGAGGTGCGCTCGGTTTGCCGCCAGGTGCTGGTTGCGCCGCATGTGCAGGAATATGCCATCCAACTGGTGATGGCCACCCAACCGGACCAGAAGGAAGCGCACGCACTGGCCGAAAAATATATCCGTTACGGCAGCTCGCCGCGCGGCGCGCAGGCGCTGGTGGAATGTGGACGTGTGCGGGCGTTGATGCGCGGCCGCTACCATCTGTCGGCGGAAGACGTCGAGCGGGTCGCTCCCGCCGTGCTGCGGCACCGCATCATCCTCAATTTCGACGCGCATGCCGACGGCCAGACGCCCGAGACCATTCTCACCGCCATCATCCGCACGGTAAGCGCGCAGGTGCCGGCCGCATAGGACTCGGGTTATGGCTGACGCCCCGCTGCTGGATCGCGAATTCCTCGAAAAGCTGGAACGGCTCACGATCCACTGGCAGAAGTCGTTCGCCGGCTTGGTGGGTGGCCACAACATTTCGCGGTTCGCAGGAGCGGGCCAGGAGTTTCTCGACCATCGCAATTTTCACCACGGTGATGACTTGCGCGCGGTGAACTGGCGTGCCTACCTCCGGCTGGAGAAGCTCTTCCTCAAAATGTTTCAGGTGGAACCGCGGGTACCCGTGCGCATGCTGTTGGATACCAGTGACTCCATGACGGCCTTCGGCGGATCGAAACTGGACTACGCGCGGAAGATCGCCGCTGCGCTCTGCTATGTCGGGTTAGTGCGTCTGGATAGCATTGCGATTCACGGCTTTTCCGATCGCCTTTCGCAACGCGTTTTTTCCACTGGGGGCCGGCACCGCATCTCCGCCGTGATGGATGGGCTCTCGGCGATGCAGGCGGGGGGGCGCACGGATTATCTGGCCGTGATGCGCGAATTCATCACCGATTACTCCCAGCGCGGCGTGGTGATCATCATTTCGGATTTCCTCGACGACCGCGGCTGCGACAAAGCGCTCGGATACCTCACCGATTTCGGGCATGAATTGATGCTCCTGCAGATCTGGGCGAATGAAGACCGCACCCCGCCCTGGATGGGCGAGCTCGATTTGCGCGACGCTGAGACCGGAGCCGCCCTCAAACTGGATGTCGACGAAGAGGCGCGCGAGCGATATACTCGCTCGTTTGATGAGTACTCGCAGGAGCTCGAACGCCTGGCGTTGCGCAGCAGCGGACGCTACGCCGGGATCGCCACCTCGCAGCCGCTCGAAACCGTGATTTTCGGGGATCTGATACGGATGCGCGGGATAGCCTAGCCGAGCCGCTCATGTACTTTCTCAATCTATCCCTGGCGCAGTTTCTGACCGTGTTCGGAACCATAGCGGCGGTTTCGATTGCGCTGTACCTGCTCGACCGGTCGCGGCGCCGCCAGGTAGTTTCAACGCTCCGGTTTTGGGTGGCGGCCGAGCAGCCCTCGGTGGTAGCAAGGCGGCGGCGCATCCAACAACCGTGGTCGCTGATTCTGCAACTGGTGAGCATGGCGCTGCTTCTGCTGGCGCTGGCGCAACTGCGGTTCGGGTCTCCGGAGGCGGGCGGCCGGGACCACGTCCTGATCCTCGAGACCTCCGCCTGGATGGGCGCGCGCTCGGGCAACCGCACCTTGATGGACATCGCCCGGCTGCGTGCCCGGCAGTATGTGCGCGCCATCCCCGCAAGCGATCGCATCATGGTCGTGCGGGCCGATGCGCTGGCCACTCCCGCTACGGTTTTTGAGCCCGATCGCACCAAGATCGATGCGGCCATCGCGGCTTCCACTCCCGGCTCCACCGCGCTCAACCTGGAACAGGCGCTGGCTTTCGCGCGGCGCTTGCAATCGCAGAGCGGGCGTACGGCGGGGGAGATCGCATTCGTGGGAACGGGCCGCACCACCGAAATGGATTCCGCGGCGATGACTGCTCCGCCCCGCAATCTGCGCGTGATTGCGGTGCCCGATGCCATCGAGAATTCCGGCCTGCGCCGGATCGGGCTGCGCCGCTCCAATGACGATCCCGATATCTGGGAGATCTACGTTTCCGCCCGCAACTACGGCGCTGTCCCCCGAACCGTCAACCTGGCGATTGATTTCGGCCCTCCCAAGGAAAACACACGGACGGTGGTGGGCGCGCACCGGTTTACTTTGCAGCCGGGCGCGGATGGCGAAGAGACCTTTCAATTCCGCACGCGCGCGGCCGGGATTCTCGGCGTCACCCTCACCCCCCACGACGCGTTTCCCGGCGATGACAGCGCTACTTTGGAGCTCCCCGCACAGCCATCGCTGGCCGTCACGGTTTACTCGGACCGGCCGGACCTGCTGCGCCCGCTGCTGGCTTCCAACCCACGCGTCGCCGCCCTTTACAAAAAGCCCGCAGAGTTTCAGGCCAACGCGCAGGGGCTGGTGATTCTCGATCATTTCGCTCCGCCGCAACGTCCCCAGGGCGATTCGATTTGGATCGAGCCGCCGCCCGAAGCCTCGCCGATTCCCGTGCGCACCACGGTGGAGCAGGTGGCGTTTTCGGGGTGGGACAGCAGCAGCCCAATGGCCGCGGGCTTGCGCACCAAGGATTTCAAGCTGGAGAAGACGGAGATCTTCGAAGCCTCGCCCACCGACGTGCATATCGGCCAGGTGGAGGGCGGCCCGGTGATCGTGGCGCGGCCCGGAAAACCCAAGATCGTGGTGTTGGGGTTCCATCCCGCGCTCTCCGCCCTTCGCTATGAACTCGCTACGCCACTGCTATTCGCCAACTTGCTGCGCTGGTTCGCGCCCGAGATTTTCCGCCGTTCGGAGTTGAGCGGTGGCAGCGTGGGCGCGGTGAAGATGGCGATGGAACAGGAAGCGGGGGCTTCCGACGTGAAGGTGGTGGCGGAAGACGGCACAGCTCTGCCGTTCACCGTGCGCGATAAGGCGCTCCAGTTCTTTTCGGGCGCGCCGGGAGTGGTGCGCGTAGTGGCGGGAGATCGCGAGTATATCTATTCGCTCACCCTGCCGGAACTAGGCGAGACCAGGTGGGAGCCGCCCGCGGGCGTACGCCGCGGCATTCCGCGATCCCTGCCGCTGTCCTCAACCACTCACGATATCTGGCCCTGGCTGGCGGTGGCTGGCGGCGCGGGCTTGCTGGCCGAGTGGTTCCTGTTTGGCCGCTTCCGGCGCGCCTCCGGGAGCCGCCCCCTATTAATGCGCCGGCGCGCACCGGCCCCAGCGGAGGTGGTGCACCGATGACCTTCGATCGCGCCTGGGTTCTTATCCTTATTCTGTTGCCGTGCGCCTGGGCAGCTTGGGAGTGGCGCACGTCTACGCGACGGCTGGGGTTGATTCTGAAAGCCGCAGCCTTTGTGGCCATTTTCCTGGCCCTCGCCGAACCGCGCATCACGGTCTATCGCAACCAGGTGGCGGTCGCCGTCCTGGTGGACACCTCCGCCAGCGTATCGCCGGAGGATCTTCGCACCGCTTCCGCGTTTGCGGACCAGGTGGATCGCGCCCGCGGGCGCAACTGGACGCGCGTGATTCCGTTCGCACGCAATGCCCGCAACACTGCGGTCGACGAGCACAGTAAGAGCGGCTGGCAGTTGCGCCATACCGCCGGTGTATCCGGCCGCGGCACTAACCTCGAATCGGCCATCCGCGATGGCGCCGCGTCCCTGCCGCCGGGTATGACGCAGCGCCTGGTTCTGGTTTCGGATGGCAATGAAAACCTGGGCAGCGTGGCCCGCGCCATCTGGCAGGCGCAGCAGTTGGGCATCCCCATCGACGCTGTGGCCCTGGCGGGCCGTCCTAAACCGGGGTTGCGGCTGGAGTCGGTGTCGCTGCCGGCCCAGGTCTTCAGCGGCGAGCGCTTCCCCGTCGAGATCACGGTGGAATCGCCGCGCTCCGCCACCGCCACGGTGGAAATGACCGCGGAAGGAAAATCGCTGGGCCTGAATTCGGTAGAGCTGGCAGCCGGCGAAAACCATCTGCGCCTGCATGCCAATGTGAATTCCACCGGAGCCATCGAGCTGGCCGGCAAGGTGGCGGCCGACGGTCTGGGCGAAACGCGCTTCGAGCAAGCCCTGACGCTGCGCCGCCCGAAGGTCCTGCTGGTATCCGCCGACCCCGCGCCCAGCGAGCAACACCTACTGCGCGCGCTCCAGGCCAATGAATTCGAAGTGGTGCAATCAGCCGGCGGAGTTCCCAACCAACTGGAAGGTTTTCAACTCGCCATCATCAACAACTGGGACATGCAGTCCATCCCCGAAGCCCGCAAAGCCGCGCTCGAAGAGTACGTCAAGAACGGCGGCGGGCTTGTCTGGATTGCGGGCGAGCACAACGTCTACGTCGAGAAGAAAGGCGAAGAAGACCAGTTCGAGCGCACGCTACCGGCGAAGCTCGCTCCGCCGCGCACCCAGGACGGCACGGCTGTGGTCCTCATCATCGACAAATCCTCATCCATGGAAGGCCGCAAGATGGAGTTGGCGCGGCTGGCGGCGATCGGGGTGGTGGAGAATCTACGGCCGATCGATTCGGTGGGAGTGCTGATCTTCGACAACACTTACGAATGGGCCGTACCCATCCGCAAGGCCACCGACCGCAACACCATCAAGCGCCTGATCGCGGGCATTCAGCCGGAAGGCGGAACCCAGATTGCACCGGCGCTCCGCGAAGCCTACCAGCGGATTACTCCCGAGCCGGCAGTCTACAAGCACATCGTTCTGCTCACCGATGGAATTTCTGAAGAAGGCGACGCCATGGCCACCGCGGCGGAGGCCAAGCGCAACCGCGTGACGATCTCGACCGTGGGGCTGGGGCTGGATGTGAATCGCGCGTTTCTTAATAAGGTGGCGGCGGGGGCCGAAGGTAAATCCTATTTCCTTGATGAGCCTGCTGGCCTGGAGCAACTCCTGCTGCGCGATGTGGAAGAGCACACCGGGCTGACGGCGGTGGAGAAGTCGATCCGGCCCAGGGTCATCGAGCACGCCGAGATTCTGGACGGAGTGGATATCGATAACGCGCCGGCGCTCCAGGGGTACATCCGGTTTCAGGCTCGTCCCACTGCCGATACGATTCTCGAAGCCGACCAGAAGGATCCGCTGCTGGTGCGCTGGCAGTATGGGTTGGGTCGCGCGGCCGTGTTCACCTCCGACGCCAAGAACCGCTGGGCCTTGAACTGGGTCACCTGGCCGGGTTTCGACCGCTTGTGGGCCAACATCTTCCGCGACCTGCTGCCGCACGCCACCGCCAGCGAAGCCACCGCCGATTTCGACCGCGCCAGCAACGAGCTGGTGGTGGACTACCATCTCTCGGCAAGCGTGCCCGAGCCCGCCGTAGTCCCGGACATCTTCGCGATCGGGCCGGAGAATTTCCACGCGACTCTGAAAGTGAGCAAAGTCGCCGCGGGCCATTTTCGCGCGCGCGTGGCAATCGGCCAGAACCAGGGATTGTTCCGCGTGCGCCCGCTGGCCGATTCGGCGGCTTTCCCGGAGGTCGGTTTCTACCGACAGGAAGACGAGATGCTGGAGTACGGCAACAACGAACAACTCCTCCGCCAGGTTGCTTCGGCCACCGGCGGGCGCTTTCAGCCGGCGGCCCGGCAGGTGTTCGATCCCGGCAGAAGCACTTCATCCACCATGGAGCTATGGCCAGCCCTGCTGGCACTGGCGTTGCTATTGAACCTGGCGGAATTGGTAATGCGGAAGTCGAAGGGCCTGATGGAATCGCTGCGGCCCCACGAAGCTGTCACGTAGATTGCGGACCCGCGCCCGCTAAGCGACTACACATTGTGCGGACAGCGATTTATTCACAAGATTGCCACAAATTAACGCAGGTAAGTGCAACCAGCGACTACTCCAGAAATTTGTTGAAAAGGATGCGCCGCTTCGAAATCACACTGGCTTTCCGGTGACGTGCGGGTTACAAAAGGAGAGTCCATTAGACGGCTGCGCGGCTTGGTTGGCAAATCTCGGGGGAGGTGGTCATCCCGGTGCGCAGCCGTCTGAATCGGGCGCTCTGCTATTTCACTCCCGCGGGCTGACCGGCATGTACCGGGCTCAGCCATCCATGGCGATCGGGCTTGGCGCCATTCACAATGGCAAAAAACTCCCGCTGCAATTTCTCCGCGATGGGGCCGCGATGGCCCTTGCCCACGGCAATGCGGTCGACGCTGCGGATCGGAGTGATCTCGGCCGCGGTGCCCGAGAAGAAAACCTCATCGGCGATATACAGCATCTCGCGTGGAATGATGGTTTCGATCAAGGGAATACCCAGTTCGCGGGCAATCGTGATAATGGAGTCGCGCGTGATGCCGGGCAGGACCGAGGCTCCCAGCGGCGGCGTATGAATCTTGCCGTCGCGCACTACAAAGATGTTCTCGCCGGAGCCCTCGCTGACGTAGCCCGCTGCATCCAGAGCGATCCCTTCGGAATATCCGTTGGCCAGCGCCTCCATCTTGATGAGCTGCGAGTTCATGTAGTTGGCGCCGGCTTTGGCAAGGGCCGGTAGGGTGTTGGGTGCGATGCGGTTCCAACTGGAAACGCACACGTCCACACCCTCGGCTAGGGCTTCTTCCCCAAGGTACTTTCCCCACGACCAGCAGGCGATGTAGACATCGATGGGATTCTTTAGGGGGTTAACACCCATTTCGCCGTAGCCGCGGAGGACGATCGGCCGAATGTAGCAGGAATCCATTTTGTTGACGCGTACGATTTCCAGCATCGCCTCGGCCAGTTCGTCGGACGAATAGCCCAAGTTCTCCATGCGGTAAATCTTGGCCGAATCCAGCATGCGGCGGATGTGTTCGCGCAGACGAAATACCGCGGGGCCGGAAGGAGTGGCGTAGCAGCGGATGCCTTCAAATACGGAGCTGCCGTAGCTCACGACGTGGGACAGGACATGGATGGTCGCATCTTCCCAACGGATGAAGCGGCCGTTGTGCCAGATTTTTTCGGTGGGCGTCAACATGGCCTAATTATAACCTGGGTTAATCAGGGTATAAGCATTGCAGTTGGTAGACTGGTAATGCGCATGCTCCTCAGGCGTCTCACCCCGGTTCTGCTCCTGATTTTATCGGCTGCGGCATGGGCCCGAAACCCGGGCGATCCGATAAAACCGGGCTGGAATCTCTTTTCCAAGGACCAGGATGTCCGGCTCGGCCAGCAATCCGCGTGGCTGGTTCGGGAGAAATACGCGGAGGTGCACAATCCGCTTCTTGATGACTACATCCGGCGAATCGGCGATCGTTTGGCTGCCACCCCCGAAGCTAAGCAAAGCGGATTTCGGTTCACCTTCACCGTGTTGAATGTGCCGCAGGTCAATGCCTTCGCTTTGCCGGGAGGTCCCATGTTCATTTTTACCGGCCTGCTGAAGGCTACGGAAAACGAGGCCCAGTTGGCGGGCGTGATGGCACACGAGATGTCGCACGTGATCTTGCGGCACGGCACCCACGAAGCATCGAAAGCGAAGTCCGTCAAACTGGTGGCGCAACTGCTCGGAACCGCGACGGGAAATAACTCGGCGGCCGGGCAACTGGCCAATCTGGGCTTGGGCCTGGGCGCGAACTCGTTCATTCTGCATTTCTCGCGTGAGGCCGAGAGTGAAGCGGACCTTTTGGGATCGCACCTGATGGCGGAGTCCGGCTACAATCCCATCGAGATGGCGCGTTTCTTTGAGACGCTCGGCTCGCTCGCGACCCAGGGTCCCCAGTTTTTCTCCGACCATCCCAACCCCGGCAACCGGGAGCTCGCCATTGAGACTGAGATCCGCGGGCTGCCGCAACGCGAATACGGATACGAAACCGGCCAATTCCAGTTGGCGAAGACCGAGGTCGGCTATCTTCGCACGCCAGTACCGGGGCCCAATGGCGGGCTATCCAACCTGCCGGCGCTAGCCCCTCCGCCGAAGGAATGGAAGATGATGACCGCAAAATTGTATGCGGTGGCCTTCCCCGCCAACTGGTCAGTCTATGGAGAAGCCAACTCACCGGTCAGCTTTGCTCCGCCGGATGGGCTCGTGAAAAGCCCGAATGGGAAGGTCCTGATGACCTATGGAGCGACGGCCGATTATTACGATCCTGGGCCCAACCTGAGCGTCGGCACCGCCACCCTCAAGCTGGTGGGCTACTTGCACGAACGGGATCCGAATCTTGAGTGGCGTTCGACCCAGCAGCAGAAAAGCGTCCGGGTGAATGATTCCGAGGGACTAATCACGGCGTTGCGCGGGAAGTCGCCCAATGGCGCGCCGGAGACGGACGTGCTGCTCACGGTAGCGCGTCCGCAAGGGCTTTTCTTTGTGCTCTTCGTTTCACCGGAACAGAGTTTCCCGCAATTCCAGAGGACCTTCGAGCAGATGATCGGCACCATCCGGTTTAACCAGTAGCGCGTCTGCTGAAAACTGCAAGCCCCACCGGCGGCGAAGACCGCCGGCGTTACGCCGACACGGCAGCGCATGGCGCTGCCCCACGAGGGGTTACTTTGGGTACACGCGGAAATCGTCGAAGTAGGTGACTGAGTCGGCCTTGGTCGACAGGCCGACCTTTCCTGGTCCCCTGTACGTCGAGTCTTCGGCCTGCAGGATGCGGCGGTGGTTGACATACACCTGAAAGCGGTTACCGCGAACCGAGACTTTCAGAATGTGCCAGGTGTTGGGCGGGAAGTCACGTTTCACGCCAATTTGCGAAGGCGGTTGCCCACGGGGCACGATCTGAATGCACCGGCCATTTTCAACCTTATATAACACGACATCGTCATGCAGCCAATCGGCGCGCACCACGTAATAGTTTTTCGCGTCGAGATAGCGAAACACGAGGCCCCCGCCCTGGTCCTCGCGGCCCGAAACGGCCTTCAGCCGGACGCTGATATCTGCGTCGCGCAGCGATACCGTGTCGAGAATGGCCAAAGGCGAGCGGTCCTGCCGGGGGTCGGCAGAAATCTGCGCGAGCACGTAGGGCTGAGTAGGCGCCGACGGATCGCTGCGGATCTCCCACTGCGGCGCCGCCCCCTGGTTCGTCATGGCAGCAGTCCACCCCGGCGGCATTTTCCCTACCGGCCCGCGATCGAAATTGCTAATGTTGCCAGAAGCGGCAATTAGACTAAAAGAAGCCAGCCAACCTAAGGCGTTCATGAGTACTGTATCGGCGGAGGAGCTGCTTCGGAGAAGCCCACCCCTGCTTCCTTTTTAACACGCGGCGCACGCTCCCAGTGTTAACGATAAGCAACAAAGAACAACCGGCGAGAAGGAAACAGGATATTTCCTCCCTCACGTCGCGGGTATGCGGTGGTGTCTCGCTCATTCACGAATCTCTCCCGCGAGCCTGGCGCCACGTGTTCAGCAGGGTAGCGGACAAAATTACGGCGCCTCCGCCCAGGGCCCAGGCTCCGGGCTTTTCGGCTTGCACCATCCAGGCCCAGATCGGATTCATGACGGGCTCGAGCAGCAGCACGGTCGTGGCTTCGAACGCCGGCACATGCCGGATGGCGCGCGTCATGAAGACGTACGCCAGGCCAATCTGCACAATTCCCAGGTAAAGGATCACAGCCGCGTCGGCTCCAGAAATTCTGGTGACCGGCAATGCCATAGGAAGCGCCGCAAGAAATGCCAGAAGGTTTCCGGCAACTACTGGAGCCAAGGCATTGCCTTCTCCGCTGCGGCCGAGCCAGCGCAGCCCCGTTACCGTCAAGGCCCAGCACAGCCCGCTGGCCACGCCCACCAGATTTCCGCGATGCGGATCGGGGGCCGTGGCCAGCGCTTGCTCGGTGCCCCGGAACAGGAGAGCCATGCCGCCGGCCACCGCCAGCACGTACACCAGGTCGCTGCGTCGCACAGGCTCGCGCAGCAACCACGGACCCAGCAACAACAAGTACAACGGCGAGGTGGATTGCAGAAAGATGGCATTGGCGGCGGTGGTCAGCCGGGTAGCCAGAACGAAGAGTATCAGAGTGGCGGCATATGCGGCGCCCACCGGCGCCAGCCGCCACGACCAGCCTCGGCGCGCCTCGGGAAGCACCGCCAGCAACACCACGGCGGCTACTCCGGACCGGAAACTGGCCACCTGCCATCCGGTCAGCGTGGCCGCCTTGATGGCTGCGCCGCCGGTAGAAAAGAGCAGCGCCGCCCCCATCAACAGCAGCCGGTTTCGAACGGGCGATGCTTCCCGAGCGGCGTTCACTTTACGGCGTTCGAAGCGTGGTAGGAACTGCGCACCAGCGGGCCGGACTCCACATGTCCGAAGCCCATCTCGTAACCGGCGCGGCGGAATTCGGCGAACTCCTCCGGCGGAAGATAGCGGACGATGGGCAGATGTTTGGGCGAAGGGCGCAGATATTGTCCCAGCGTGAGAATGTCCACCTGGTGGGCGCGCAGATCGCGCATCACCTGCAACACCTCCTCTGGCGTTTCTCCGAGACCCAGCATCAGCCCGGATTTCGTTGGGCAGCGCGGAGCTAACTGCTTGGCATAGGCCAGAACCTCGAGCGAGCGTTCGTACCGCGCTCCCAAACGCACCTGGCGATACAAGCGCGGCACCGTCTCGGTGTTGTGATTGAGCACGTCGGGGGCGGCTTCCATCACCGTCTGCACAGCGCTATGGCTCCCTTGAAAATCGGGGATCAGCACCTCCACGCCGCAACCCGGAACTCGCTCGCGAATGGCCCGGATGGTGAGTGCAAACAGTTCCGCGCCGCCATCCTTGCGGTCGTCACGGTTGACACTGGTGATCACCGCGAAGCGCAGACCCATGATGGCCACCGCTTCGGCCACACGCTGCGGCTCATCGTAATCTAACGCGAGCGGTGCGCCCTTACCGACGGCGCAGAATCCGCAGCGACGCGTGCACACATTGCCCAGGATCATGAACGTGGCCGTCCGCTGGTTCCAGCACTCGCCCACATTGGGGCAAGCGGCGCTCTCGCAGACCGTATGCAGGCGAAGCCGTCCGATCAGTTCTTTTAGCTCGTGGTAGTTCGCTCCGACTGGCGCGGGAGCGCGCAGCCACTTGGGGCGCGAAGGCGGTTCGGCTGGAGAAGCGATCGAGACGAGCACTAATTCCATTGTACTGGCGGGCGGGTCAATCTTCCGGGCCGGCTTGGCCAACCCGATAGGCCGCCAGAATATCCTCCAGTGAAATGGTGCCCTTCAAGTCGCGCACATTAGCGCGGCTGACGACCGGCAAAACCGGCAGGCCGCTCTCGGCGATTCTGTGCATGGCAGCGTCCAAAGTGTAATCCGGGTGAACGTGCGGAAAGTTGCGCGCCGTCAGTGTTGGTGTCGGCCCAGGTTCGGGCACCAGCTGCGCCAACGTCTCCTCGCCTCGATTCGCTTCCATCGCCTGGCGGAGTTGCCTAGCGGTCACCATGCCGCGCAGCCCGCCCTCATCCGCGACGGGCCAGGCACCCGGTCCGCCTTCCAGTGTGGTCGCGGCCTGGCCGATCCGCTCGGTTGCCGGCAGCGCCTGAGCCCCCGGCTGGAAGGCATCGCGCACCATCAACTGCGAAGCGCGCGCGCGTGCGCCGCTGGGCCCAAGTGGATCCCATCCTGATGTTGCAGGGCTTCGTAGATCGGCTCCTCTTGCAGACGGCTGGAGATGAAGTAGCTGATGAGGTTGGAGATCATGAGGGGAACGATGATGGAGTAGTCGCGGGTCACTTCGAAGATCATGATCACCGAGGTGAGCGGAACCCGTACGATTCCCGCGAACGCTGCGCCCATTCCCACCAGAGCATACGCGCCCACGCTTCCGGTGTAATGCGGCATCAGCAAATGGGCCACGCCCCCCACGGCGCCGCCCGTCATAGCGCCCATGTAGAGGCTGGGGCCGAAAATGCCACCGGCGTTGCCGGACGCGTAGCAGGTTGCGGTGGCCACCAGCTTGAGGCAGATCAACAGGGCCATCGTGCCGAGCAGCATCTGCCCGTTGAGCGCTTGCCCGACGAAGCCATAACCCACTCCGAGCACCTGCGGCACGAACCATCCGATGATGCCGACCAGCAGGCCGCCCGCCGCCGGTTGGATCCACTGCGTCGATTTCGGCATGGCCAGAAAACGCTTGCGCTGCCATAACAGCAGCTTGACGAATGCCACCGACACCAGCCCGCCGGCCACGCCCAGCACGGCGTACCAGAGCAGTTCCACCGGATGGACCAGTCGATATGCGGGCACGTGGAACAGAGGCTCATCGCCCAACAACAGGTGCAAGACCATCCAAGAGGTGGCGGAACTCAGAACAATCGAGCCCAACACGGGGGCGTTCATATCGCCCATGACTTCTTCGAGCGAAAACAGCACGGCTGCGATGGGCGTGTTGAAAGCCGCCGCTAGCGCTGCCGAAGCGCCCACGGGTACCAGCGCTTTAACGCTAGCGGGACTGAGCCCGAGCCGCCGGCCGAGCACCGAAGCAATTCCGGCGCCCACCTGCACCGATGGACCCTCGCGCCCCAGCGCGATGCCCTTGCCAGCGAGATCGAGGAGAGCCCGAACTTCCCGACGACCGTACGGAAGGCGATATAGCCGTCGCGGATGAAGAGGGCGGTTTTGGTTTGCGGGATGCCGCTCCCACGGGCGTTAGGGAAATAGCGCGCGAGCAGGAATCCGGTGATGAGCGAGCCGGCCAGCGGGATGAACACGCGACGCCAGGCCGCGCCGCCCGCCGGATACAGCTTCGAGCCGAGATTTTCGGTGAGCACGATGAAGGCGACCACTACCAACCCGACGACCGCCCCGATGACGAGGGTGAGGACGAGCTGGATCTGCTGTTCGGAGCCCGGCCATCGAGTGAAGAACTTCAGGAGTGTGAAACGGTGCGGCGTGTCGTCCACTAGGAACCATGGTAACTAGTCCGGCCGCGCGAAGAGCGGGTCCAGGGGGACCCGCGCGGACCAGGGGGTCCGCCCTACCAGCTAGTCAGTGGGGAGACCAGGCGGTGAGGAGCCGTAGAGTCTGTGAACGAGAATGTATTCCAGCACGCAATCGGGAACTTCGGCGGGGCGCTGTCCGGCTGCCAGGGCGCGGCGGATTTCGGAAGATGACACCGGCAGATCGAGCGACTCCAGCCGTTCGACCCTCGCTCCTTCGGGTACCGCGTACACATGGCCCGGACGGCTCACTACGATGAACGTGACGCCGCGCACCACGTCACGCCAGCGGTGCCACGTCTGGATATCCGCAAATGCATCCGCGCCGATCAGGAAATACAGCACGTCGCCCGGCGATAACGTCGCCTGCAGTTTCTCGATCGTATCGATGGAATAGTTGCGCTCCGTGCCCTCTTCGAGATGGGAGACTTCCAGGCGCGTATGGTCGCGGCACGCCAGCTCCACCATGCGGAGGCGATCCGCGTAGGCGGCGAAAGTGGCGCCCGATTTGTGGGGCGGATGGGATGCGGGCACCACGAGAATGCGATCCAGGTGGAAGCGCTCGGCGGCCTCCTGCGCCATGGCCACGTGAGCCTTGTGAATTGGGTCGAACGTCCCGCCGAAAATCGCCAGCCGCAATGGGTCTAGGTTCTCTCGATCTTCACCGAGTTGACGCGGACCTCTTTCAAAGGCCGGTCCTGCGAGCTTCGCGGAACCTCGGAGATCTTCTTTACGACGTCGTAGCCTTCCGTGACCTCACCGAAGATGCTGTGCCGGTTGTCGAGGTGCGGGGTGGCCGCGACCGTGACGAAAAACTGGCTGCCGTTGGTGTTCGGTCCGGCATTGGCCATGGAGAGAAGCCCCGGTTTGGAGTGTTTCAAAGAGGCGTGGAACTCATCGGCAAACTTGTAGCCCGGTCCACCGCGTCCCGTGCCTTCCGGATCGCCGCCCTGGATCATGAAATCGGGAATGACGCGATGGAAAATTGTGCCATCGTAAAACGGTTTCCCGGTCTTGGTCCCGTCCGCCAGGTTGACAAAGTTCTCCACCGTCTTGGGAGCCTTGTCCGCGAACAACTTCACTTTGAACTTGCCTTCGGTGGTATCGAAGGCCGCGTAAATCTCGTTGGCCATGATTGCGATTGTACAACTACCAGCCGAGCGGCTTACCGCGGTTCTGCTCGTCGAGCCACTTCTGGAGCGGGGCAAAGTAGTCACGGATGGCGGTGGCATCCATCTGCCGGGAGCCGGCGATCTTCTCCAGCGCGTCCTGCCACGGCCGGCTCTGCCCCATTTCGAGCATGGCGTTCAACCGGCTTCCCGCGGCCTTGTTGCCGAAGATCGAGCAGCGGTTGAGCGGCTCCTTGCAGCCTGCGGCCTGCGCCAGCGCGCGATGAAACTGAAATTGCAGAATGTCGGCCAGGAAGTAGCGCATGTAGGGAACATTCGCCGCCACGTGGTATTTCGCGCCGGGGTCGAAATCCATCTCAGTGCGCCCCATTGGCGGCGCAATTCCCTGATATTTCTTCCGAAGCTCCCACCAGGTTTCGTTGTATTTGTCAGGCGGGATTTGGCCGGAGAACACTTTCCAGCGCCACTGATCGATCACCAGGCCGAACGGCAGAAAGGCGATCTTCTCCAACGCACGGTGCAACAGCAACCCGATGTCTTTGGAGGTGTCCGGCGCGCGATCGAGCAGCCCGAGCTTCACCAGGTAGTCAGGCGTCACCGACAGCGCGATGGTGTCACCGATGGCCTCATGGAAACCGTCATTGGCGCTATCGCGGAACGACGGCGGCTGGCGGTTGTAGGCGCGCTGGTAGAAGTTGTGCCCCAGCTCGTGGTGGATGGTGAGGAAATCCTCGCCGGTGATTTCGATGCACATCTTCAGGCGGAGATCGTTTACGTCATCGACATCCCACGCGCTGGCATGGCACACCACATCGCGGTCGCGCGGCTTCACGAAAAGGGAGTGCTCCCAGAATGTTTGCGGCAAGGGATCGAAGCCCAGCGAGACAAAAAAGTTTTCGCCGTACTTCACCATCTGCTTCCAATCCGTATTGCGCTTTTTCAGAATCGCGGTCAAATCGTAGCCGGGATCGGCATCGCGCGGCGCGAGCAGGGGATAAATGTTGTCCCAATCCTGAGCCCACATGTTGCCCAGCAGGTGCGCCGGAATCGGACCATTGGCGGGCACCAGGTCGCCATACTTCTCGTGGAGGCGGCTGCGTACGTAGGCGTGCAGCGAAAGGTAGAGCGGCCGGACCTGTTCCCAAAGACGGTCCAGTTCCTGCGCGAAGGCGTCGGGCGGCATATCATATTTGGACCGCCACATGGCGCCATCGTCCGCGAAGCCGAGCTGCCGCGCTCCCTTGTTGGCCAGCTCCACGTAGCGCACGAACTGCGGGCGCATGGGGCGTGAAATGGCATGCCAGCCGGTCCAGGCGGCCAGAAGTTGTTTGGGGTCGCGGCTTTCGGCCAGGATCTTGCTGAGGTCTTCCAGATCCTTGCAGCTCTGCGGACCGTTGGGGCAGTACTTACCCTTGCCGTACGTTCCCTCCATGGCGGCGGCGATGCGCGTCAATTCCTCGCTCTCTTTGGGATCGGACGGCGTAGCCAGGGTAAGGGACAGCTTCAGCAGCTTGATCTTGCGTTCCGTGACGGGGTCGAGTTTGAGGCCGTCGAACCGCGTGGACTGCTTGGCGTACTCGACGGTAGCATTGATGGACCATTCGTCCAGCAACGCGGCGACCGTTTCGGAATCGTCGATGATGTAGGTGGATTTGATCCAGTCCGCGCGCGCCGCGTCGACGCCCAGCACGAGCAACTTCTGCTCGGCATCGTCGATAAACTTGCGGGCCTCGTCGGGCGTGGGCTTCCGGTCGGCGCCGGCCAGCAAGGCGCACGCCAGCGCGGCACAACAGGCAATGCGAATCCGCATCTTTTCACGATAGCAGAGGAGGTTTTTGGCAGGCAGAGTCCGGCCGTGTTAGCATCAAATTATCCACGGGACACTGCGGGGACGTAGTTCAGTTGGTTAGAACGCCGGCCTGTCACGTCGGAGGTCGCGGGTTCGAGCCCCGTCGTCCCCGCCAACCTTCTGACATCTCGGTTCAGCCGGCACAACCGAAGAATCAGCGTAAAATAAGATCGTGGAGAAAGTAGTCCGCGTTTTCGCCAGCTTTGAGGAGGCCGATACCGCCGATGCCCTTTCCCGCGCTCAGATGACCCCGCAGCAGCGGGTCGGCATATTCTTCGAACTGCGAGAGCGAGCCCACCCCGATGCCTTTAAGCAGCGACTTGCGAGAGTTTATCGAGTGCTTGAACTCGAACGAAGCTGAATATCTGGTGGTCGGCGCGCTCGCTGTTTCGTGGCACGGATTTCCCCGGTACTCCGCGGACATCGATTTCCTGATTCGCCCGAGTCCGGCCAACGCAGTGCGTGTACTGCGGGCGCTCTCTCAATTCGGTTTCGGCAACCTGGACATATCTGCCTCCGATCTGACACTCCCAGGCAAAGTGATCCAGCTAGGTTACGAGCCGAACCGCATCGACCTGTTGACTTCCATCACGGGAGTCAGTTTCGACGATGCATGGGATGGCCGGGTCCCTGGTGATCTGGATGGCCTTCCCGTCAACTTCATCGGCCGGTCGTGTCTCCTCCGTAACAAGGATGCCACTGGCCGCGCCAAGGATCGCATCGACGCGGAAGAACTCCGGAAGCAGAAGCCGTCGAACTAGCTGCCGCCCGGAGACAAGTACTCCTTAGTTGAATTGAGAGTCTTCAGCGAGCCTAAGAATGGTGCGTCGAGTTGAATATCGCTGGCACCCGGTGCGATACAATGTATCTCAGAGAGGCACGATCAATGGCGACGACCATGGTTCACGTGCGCGTGGACGAGAAAACCAAACGGAGGGCCGCGAAGACGCTCGCCGCGATGGGCATCTCGGTGTCTGACGCAGTTCGAATGTTGCTGGTCCGCGTGGCTGCGGAGAAGGCTCTGCCCTTCGAGGTGAAGATCCCCAACGCCACCACGGTCAAGGCGATGCGCGCCGCCGATAGAGGCAAGGGAAAGCGGTCACGTTCCGCCGACACGCTCTTCAAGGATCTGGGGATCTGATCGTTGCGGACCGCCATCAGCGGCGCGCAGTTCCGCCGTGATGTGAAGCTCGCGCAAAAACGCGGCAAGGACATGGCGAAGTTGCGGGAGGTCATCCTGCTGCTGATTGAAGGGAAGCCCATGCCAGCGCGCTACAAAGATCACCCGCTCGGCGGCGAGTGGCGCCATCATCGCGATTGCCACATCGAGCCGGACTGGCTGCTGATCTACAAGGTGGAAGGGGACGATCTGTACCTGGTCCGAACCGGGACGCACTCCGACCTGTTCTGAGCGCGATTCCCCGCCAATCTTCCCGGAACTATTTCGAAGACCTCTCCGGCTCATTCATCGCGCTCATGATGGCATGGGCAATAACGGCGTCTGACATGGCAGATGCACCACTGTTCCTTTTTGCCGTCATATCTGAGAACAGCCTGTAAATCCAGACTGCGAGTGCGGCCAATTGAGCTGGCTGACCTGGTAAGCTCCCTGGCGGGAACAGGTCCTCGTTGTTCTGCAGGAAGGCGGCCGCCTCTTTCAAGATCCTGTGTTCCTCGCGGTTTTCTTCACTTTCGTAATGGAATACCCACGCCTGGACACGATGCGCTATTTCAGCCTGAGTTTGCTGTTTAACCGGAACACCCATCGCGGCAAAGACCCGGCAATCATAGCTGCGACAGGTCTGAGGGCGATGTTCATAAATGGAGCATTGGTTGTCAACGAGCATGGGGCAGTGCCCCTTGTCGCTATAACCCATGAGCACATGCCCCTTTGGCCAGCCGGGGGCAGGAAACAGCAGTGCGGAAGGAATCCGTTGGATGGTTTGGGTTTCTTCCGGCCTGATATGTACGAACATGGAAGAGCGGCAACACGCGGTGCAGGTACCGCACGGCACGTCGGTTCCGCCCTTTCCCGATCGCAACGTAGCCTCAGCGCCGCGAAGCCATTCCGAAAAATTGCCGGCTGGCAGGCCTACCAGCCCGGCGGAAGCATCATTCTCGACTCTGTTTTTGTCGCTCATCCCGGATGAACTGCCCGATTGACTCATCGTATTAGCCAGCCGCGGGCGCGGCCAGGGTTTCCCGCTGGATGCATGGCATCCATTAGAATGGGGTCTCTGCCACCGCCTCATGAAAGCCGCCTTCTTTAACAGGTACGGACCGCCGGAAGTTGTCCAAATCAAGGACGTCGAAAAACCTGTCCCCAAAGACAACGAAGTTCTGGTTCGAGTATATGCGACGACGATCTGCGCGGCGGATTGGAGGCTCAGAAAAGCCGATCCATTCATCATAAGATTCATGATCGGCCTTTGGCGGCCAACGAAGATCCACATATTGGGGATGGAGTTCGCCGGCAAAGTGGAGTCGGTGGGCAAGGCCGTGACCCGGTTCGCTGAGGGCGATCCGGTATTCGGGTCGACCGGGTTCAAATTTGGCACCCACGCAGAGTACGTATGCCTGCCTGAGGATGGCGCGCTGGCGATCAAGCCGGTCAACATGACGCCGGAGGAAGGCGCGGCGGTATTGTTCGGCGGAATTTCGGCATTGTCCTTCCTTAGAAAAGGAAACATCCAGGCCGGACAGAAAGTCCTCATCTACGGAGCGTCGGGGAGTGTCGGCGTATTCGCGGTTCAACTGGCGAAGCACTTCGGCGCGCACGTAACGGGCGTGTGCAGCACCGCCAATCTGGAATTAGTGAAGTCTCTCGGCGCGGACGCGGTGGTCGACTACACCAGGGAGGATTTCTCGAGAGCCGGCAGGGTCTACGACATGGTCTTCGATACGGTGGGTAAGAGTGGGTTCTGGCGCAGCATGAAATCGCTCAAGCGAGGCGGTTTCTATGTTCTGGTCGATGGTTCCATGGTGTCTTCAACGCTGGGGCGGATGTGGGCTGCCGTCACGGGAACCGCGAAAGTCATCAGCGGAGTGGCAGCGGCCGCCCCTGGGGATCAGGCCTTGCTCAAGGGACTTATCGAGGCCGGCAAACTGCGGACAGTGATCGACAGACGCTATTCGCTGGAGCAAATTGCCGAGGCTCACCGGTATGCGGAGGCGGGACATAAGAAAGGACACGTGGTCGTCGTCCTCGAACAGACGGACGCACGCGCCTAGTGACGGCTGGGATTGCGGGCGGTACCATGTTCGAAGGCCGATTTTCGGCATCTCTCATGCAACGACGCGACTTTCTCAAAATTGCTGGAGTGGCGGCCGCAAGCAGCCAGTTGTTGAGCCAGCAAACGCAATCTTTCCTGGCGCCAGCCGGCCCGCAAGACGTGGCAAAGACCGATTTCACGCTGCAAATCGCGCCGATCACGATCGAATTGGCGCCCAATCGCATTCTCAGCACCATCGGGTACAACGGCTCCTCGCCGGGGCCGCGGCTGCGAATGAAGGAAGGCGTGCCGGTGACGGTGAACGTGGTCAACGACACGGACGTGCCGGAATATGTGCATTTTCACGGCTTGCTGATTCCCTCCGATGTGGACGGATCGGAGGAAGAAGGCACTCCCGCAGTGCCTCCGCACGGAAACCGCCGCTATCAGTTAACGCCCAAGCCGGCCGGCACACGCTGGTACCACACTCACACCATGTCGATGGACGACCTGCACCGCGGCAGCTTTAC
>Ga0182024_10001082_pt1 | contig 70518 bp, 69 predicted proteins | sample P32metaG_FD_120480 | JGI IMG/M metagenome (GOLD analysis project Ga0182024, IMG submission 120480) | Permafrost microbial communities from Stordalen Mire, Sweden - P3-2 metaG (Illumina Assembly) | ecosystem: Environmental > Terrestrial > Soil > Wetlands > Permafrost | place: Sweden: Stordalen...
ACCTCGTCGCGCTCCATCGTGTAGTAGTCGAACAGGATCGTCTTGTTGCGGAAGATCGCCGTCTCGACCTTCGCCAGACGCGCCGAGAGCTCGTGGCCGCCCGCCGACGCCGTGATGCCGAGCGCGACCGACCGCTGCTCGGGCGCCCGCAGCGGGCTGGGACGGCCCCACGTGATCTGCTGCAGCGCGAGGCGCAGCGGCTCGGCGTAGGCGAATTCGCCGTCCAGCAGGCTGAGCGCCGTCTGCAGCGCCGCGAGCTCCTTGTCGGTGAACGCGATCGGCGGGAGGTGGAAGTTCTCGGGGCGCAGCGAATAGTTCTCCTGCTCGGCCGCCCCGTCCGCCGGCCGCTCGACCGTCAGCTGGATGCGCAGCGATTCGAGCTCGGAGCGGTCGGCGTAGAAGCGCCGCGCGAACGCGTCCTCGTTCATGCCGCTGTAGCCCTCCACGTCCCGCCGGATCTCAAGCGCCGTGACCGGCCTTCGCTCGGCCATCAGGTAGGAGATCAGCGACAGCTGGCGGATCAGCTTCTCGGTGTCCTTTGCCATCGGGTTCGTGCTAAGGGAGGTGGTGGACTGAGGGGGTCGGGCCGTGGATGGCAGCCGCCGCACGCGAGCGCAGACGTGCGACCGATCGAAGATCGTCCAGCACGGCGAGCATCGTGGGTGACGACTGACGCCGCGGAGCGGCCGGCTCACGCCGCCAGATGTCTTGACGCGCACCCATACGTCCAAACCATAGAACCCGACGGCGAGACCGTCTTCGCGGCGGTGGCCTGAGCGGCGCTATTTGCGGGGTTTGAGACCCGGGCTCTTCACGCCGCTTCGCGCGCTGGCTCCTGCGGCCCGGCGATCTGCGATTGATCCGGGCCACGGTCGGCGAAGAACGCACCCCCGCCGATCGCGCGGTCGAAGCCCGACCAGCGCCGGCCGGGCGCGAGCTCCTTCTCCAAGCGATCGAAGCTCCCGAGGCGTCCACCGAGGTTGTCGATCATGTGCACGAGCGTCGCCTCGCGGGTGCAGGGCACGACCGGGCTGCCGTGCTCGAGCGCGCCGTGGTGGCTGAGGATGATGTGCCCGATCGCCTGCGCGAGCTCGGGGGGGAAGCCCTCGATCTCCTCGATCGCGCGCCGGATGCGGTAGTAGCCGAGGGCGATCTCGCCCTGGAGCCTGCCCGCGTCGGTCAGGTCGATGTTCTGGGGGTCCTCGTTGTAGGCCTCGAGCTTGCCGATGTCGTGCAGCAGCGCCCCCGTGACCGCGACGTCGCGGTCGATCCCCGAGAACGTCGCGCTGATCGCGCTCACCGCCTGGGCGACCCCGAGGCAGTGCTCGAGCAGGCCGTGGCGGTAGGCCTGGTGGTAGTACTTGGCCGCCGGTGCCACGCGGTAGCCGGCCCACAGCTCGGAGTCCTCGGCGAAGACGCGCTCGAGGAGGGTGCGCAGGTATGGCTCCTGGATCGTGCCGAGCAGCTCGCGCACCTCGGCTTCCATCTGGGAGACCTCGCGGGCGGGGCCGTCGAGGAGGTCTTTGAGGTCGAAGGTTCCGGGTGTCGGGAGCTCCAGGCCGCGTAGATTGATCTGCGGGCCGAAGCGCGGGTGGACTGTGTAGCGGCCGTTGACGCGCACCGGCGCGCCCGCTCGCGCCAGGTCCTCGGTCTCGACGAGCTCCTCCCATACCATGCATGCGACGGCGCCCGTGCGGTCGCCCAACTGCAGGCGCAGGTACTCGCCGCCGTCGCGCCGCTGGCGGCGCTCGGCCTCGCGTACCAGGAGGACCTGGTCGATCTCCATGCCGTCGGTCAGCTCGTTCAGGAGCATGGGATTGACGGTAGAGATGGGTGCGGACGGGACGCGCTCGAGCGTCTGAGGTGCCTGCCCTGGGAGTAAGAAACACACCTGATGCTTCTGCCACCACGCGAATAGCCTGCTGTGATCGCGCGATACTCAATTATGATGAATGAGCCGAACTTCGACGCACGCTGTCAGCACGTCTGCCGACGTCGCCCCATCGTGCTTGCGATGGCGGTCCTTTGTGCTGCTGCGGGACTTGCGATGCTTGCTAGCGACTCGCCGGCAGCCGGGCGGCGCGTTGGCGGGCATTCGCTCGGAGGTCCTGTAGCCGCTGCGGCGAGAGTGATCGAACTCAAGGAGACCGGCCGATTGCATCTGACGAGTGGCCACGGCACGACACTCGATGAGCAGGGCCACGCCACCGGGACCTACGACTGCTCGATCGTCGTTCATCTCACGATCCTCTCGGCTGGCCGCGTGACCACGACTTTCACGGTCAGCCCAAGCGGAGGCACTATCAGCGGCAGAGGTTCAGCGCGATATGCGGCGGAAGGCGCAAATGGATACTTCGGCGGAACGATCGCGCTGACGCGTGGGACCGGCAGCTACGCCCACTCCTCGGGGAACGAAATCGGGATCAGCGGCAAGATCAACCGCGAATCATTCAGCCTCACGGTTCACGTTCACGGTGCGATCCGGATCTAGGGGCTTCCGCGGCGAATCCAGCAAAACAGCGATCGAACGCGCGCCGCCGACTCCTCGCGGTCCTTCTCGCGAGCTGTGTGGTCGTGCCCGGATCGATGCCCGCGGCGGCCGACACCTCTCAGCGGGCCTCGCTGGAGGTCGCGTTCAGTCCTGACAAGCTGGGCGCCTCGACGACAGTCGAGTTCGGCTTTCACGTACAGAGCAGCACAGCCGGACGCGTCCCCTCGCCCTTGACGAACATCGATCTCGACCTTCCCGCCGGCATAAGCCTGGCGACGAGCTCGCTCGGCCTGGCCGTCTGCCAGCAGGAAGTCCTGCTCGAACAGGGGCCCGCAGGGTGCCACGCCAATGCGCGGATTGGCGCGGGTACCGCTCGCGGCGAGATCGCTGTCGCTGGTGAAATCTTCACCGAGAGCGCCACCGTTGATGCGCTCCTCGGGCCCCCTGCACATGAAAACGAGCAGGTCATGTTCTACGTCGCGGGGGCTGAACCGCTTTCCGCCGAATTGATTTTCCCCGGAGAACTCCTTCTCACCGCCTCGCCTCGCTACAGCGGAAGCCTGGACACCTCGATCCCCCTTGTTCGCGCTTGGTCCGCGGGTCCCTACATCGCCTTGACGAGCTTCAGCTCGACGCTCGGCCCGCTCGGCCTCACCTACTACAAGCACATCCACGGCAAGATCGTGCCGTTTCGGCCGAGGGGCATCGCTGTCCCGGGGCGTTGCCCGCGCGGCGGGTTCCCGTTCGCAGCCACGTTCGCGTTCCTTGACGGGAGCCACGCGAGCGCCCAGGCGGCGGTTCCTTGCCCGCGCGCCGGGACTCGCGGCTGAAGGATACCCTCGTCTTCTTCCTGCACGAACCGTGCCCCCGCCCCTTCCCCTCTCCATCCTCGACCAGTCTCCGATCTCGGAGGGATCATCGGGTGTAGACGCTCTCCACAACACGCTCGACCTGGCGCGACTTGCTGATCGGCTCGGCTACCACCGCTACTGGGTGGCCGAGCACCATGGCGGCCCGATGCTCGCCGGACCCAGCCCCGAGGCCCTGATCGGGCCGATCGCCTCCGCCACCAGCCGAATCCGCGTGGGCAGCGGCGGGGTCATGCTCCCCCATTACAGCCCCTTCAAGGTCGCCGAGACCTTCAGCCTGCTGGCCGGCCTGTTCCCGGGCCGTATCGATCTCGCACTCGGTCGCGCGGCGGGCACCGATCCACTGACCGCGTTCGCTCTGCAGCGCGATCGACGGCAGGCCGCCCCCGACGACTTCCCCCAGCAGCTCGCTGAGCTCCTCGGATATCTCGACGACACACTTCCCCCCGACCATCCCTTCGCACGTCTGGCAACGACCCTGCCCGGACGCCCCGAGCGGCCCGAGCCGTGGCTGTTGGGCTCCTCGCCACAGAGCGCGCTTTGGGCGGCGGACCTGGGACTGCCCTACGCGTTTGCCGACTTCATCAATCCCAACGGAGCCGAGATCACGGCGCTCTATCGCGAGCGCTTCGCCGAACACGAACACGCCGGCACGAAAGCTCAAACCGCCGTGGCCGTGTGGGTGATCTGCGCCGAGAGCGACGATCAGGCCCGGCGTCTCGCCGCGAGCGGACGAATGACGTTCACGCTTCTGCGGCGCGGCCAGCTGATCGCTGTTCCGCCTCCGGAGGAGGCGCTCGAGTTCCTGGCCGCGGACGAGCGCACCGGCGGGCAGCCGCGGTCCGAGCGGCGGGCCGTCCTCGGATCGCCCGCCACTGTCCGGGCGGAGCTCGAGGGGGTGGTCGCTCGCTACGGCGCCGAGGAGGCGATCATCGTGACCATCACCTACGACCACGAGGCGCGGCGGCGCTCGTACGAGCTCCTCGCAGGAGCGTTTGGGCTGTGACTGCAGGCGTTTGTCAACGCCTGCAGTAGGACGGGCCTACGGCTCCAACCGATGAGGCCCGCGATACAAAAACGTGACCTCCCTCACGTTCTCCTGCCCCAGCATCTGCATGAGCAACCGCGTGAGCCCAAACCCAAACCCCCCGTGCGGAGGAGCCCCAAACCGAAAGAAGTCCAGGTAGTACTGGATCGGGCCCGTATCCACCTTCTTGTCCTTCGCCTGCGCCAGCAGCTGCTCGTAGCGGTGCTCGCGCTGGGCGCCCGTCGTCAGCTCGATGCCCTTCCAGAGCAGGTCGAAGCTCTTCGTCAGCGTCGGCTCCTCGGCGTGGCGCATGTGGTAGAAGGGCCGCACTGTCGTCGGGTAGTCGGTCACGAACGCGAACTCGTGGCCGTGCTGCTCCTTGATGATCGCCGACAGCGCCCGCTCGCTCGGCGGGTCGAGGTCGAGCTCCGGCGGCGGCGCCGCGTGGCCGTGCTCGCGCAACAGCTCCTTCGCGTCTGAGAGCGTCACCCGCGGGAACGGGACCGCCGGCACGACGAGCTCCGTCTCGAACGCCGCTTCGATCGCCTCGCCGTGCGCCTCCTTGACCGCCGCCAGGACGTGCGCGAGCCAGCGCTCCTCGAACGCCATCACGTCCTCGTGTGACTCGATCCACGAGATCTCCACATCCACGCTCGTGAACTCCGTGTCGTGGCGGGACGTGAACGATGGGTTCGCCCGGAACACCGGGCCGACCTCGAACACGCGCCCGAACCCAGACGCCATCGCCATCTGCTTGTAGAACTGCGGGCTCTGCGCCAGGTACGCGTTGCCGTCGAAGTACTCGACCTTGAACAGCTCCGCGCCGGACTCGCTCGCCGATCCCATGAACTTCGGCGTGTGCAGCTCGATGAAGCCCTCTTTGCGCCAGAACTCCCGCATCGCGTACTCCGCCGTCGTCTGCACCTCGAATATCAGCCTCCGGTCCGGCCGCCGCAGGTCCAGGTAGCGCCAGTCCATTCGCTTGTCCAGCGCCGAGTCCGCCGCTATCGGCAGCTCCGGCTCGGCCGGCGAATCGACCACCAGCTCCTCCAGACGCAGCTCCAGACCACCGAGCTTGACCCGCTCGTCCGCCACGACCGTCCCCGTGACCGTCACCGCCGACTCCGCCGTCAGCGCCGAGACCTCCTCGTTGAGCTCACTCGGCGGATCCTCCTTGGCAAGAACCACCTGCGCGAGGCCCGTTTCGTCGCGTATGACAAGGAACTGCATCTTCTTCTGGTCGCGCACCGCCTGGGCCCACCCGCGGATCCTCACCCGCTCCCCGACCGTCTCCCCCAGCTGCCCTATCGGCGTGCGCCTCACCGCGGGGACCCTATCCGAGGACGGGCGGGTCCGAGGCGTAGCCCGCGCACGGTTCCAAGCCAGGTTTGACGGCCTCCTAGATTCGTGTTACCGTCGGTAATATGAAAGGCAGCCGATGACCACCAACCTTCGCCGGAAGGGTTTCACAGATTGGGCATCGACGCCGGAGGTCTACGACGGTCACAAGGGAGAGAGCGATGAAGCCCAAGATTCGGATCCTGCTCGTAGCACTCGTGGCCTGCACACTCCTGATCGTCGCGGCCGTCGCCTGGGCGACGGAGACGCTGACGGTCCACGCGAGCTTCAACCCTGACAGGCTGGGTGCCCCGACCAACGTGTCGGTCACCGGAAAGTTCGCCTCGACGACGGGCGGCCTACCGTCGCCGATCACCCACATCACAGCCTACTTGCCGGCCGGCGTTGAAATCGACGCGCGCGGCGCCGGCACCTGCATCGCGGCGAAGCTCGAACAGCTGGGCCCAAGCGGCTGTCCGGCAGACTCCCGCGTCGGCTTCGGCGGCGGCGAGGGATTGATCGAACTGGCCAAAGAAACCATCCGCGAGCCTTATACGCTCGACTTCTTCTTCGGTCCCCGGGAAAACGGACACCTGGCGGTCCTGGCCTACGTCAAGGCCTCCTCGCCCGCTGCTTTTGAACTCGTCCTGGTGGCGAAGGAATTCCACGCCCCCAAGCCCTACGGGCTCGGCTTCGCCATCGCCGTGCCACCGATCGCCACGCTCCCCGAAGCCTCCAACGCGTCGGTGGAAAGCGCCTTTCTGACATTCGGCTCGACAAATGTGGCCTACTACAAGACGGTCCACGGCAAGAAGAAGCTGCTCCACGTCCGGGGTGTGGTCGTCCCCAAGACGTGCCCCCCCGACGGCTTCGCGATCAGGGCGACGGTCGACTTCGAAGACGGCACCACGCTCACCGTCGACCCCACGGTCCCATGCCCGCACCACTAGCCGAGTGCATGCGACGACCAACCGTGTCCCATCTCGCGCCCGCGGGCACCGTCCTCGCAGCCATCGTGGTGTGGGTAGGGCTGGCAGCGCCCGCTCAGGCGCTGACCACTGCCGCCATCACGCCGTCGCTCTCCCCCGACCGGCTGGGCGCCAAGGCCGCACTCACCTTCACCATCAGCTATGCGGGGGGTCAGTTCGGCGTGCCTTCCCCGGTGCGCCGCTCAGTCCTCCGATTCCCGACCGGATTGAGCCTCGACATTCCCCACCTGAGTAGCTGCGCCGCCGCACACCTGCGGGCCCGCGGCGCGAGCGGTTGCCCCGCGCAATCCGCGCTCGGCAGCGGACATGCGCTCGTGGAGGCCCACGCCGGATCTCAGACGATCACCGAGGACGTCGCGATGCGGGCCTTCCTAGGGCCGCCGCAGAACCTCCGGCCGACGATGGAGATCCTTGTGCGCGGGTATACGCCGCTCGATGAGCGGATGGTGCTCACCGGAACCGTGCTTCCCGATCGTGCTCCTTACGGTGAAGAGCTGGTGATGTCCATACCCCCGATTCCCACGCTCCCCTTGGAGCCCGACGCCTCGATCGTCAGCTTCACGCTCACAATCGGCGCGGCCCGCCCGCGGACAGATGGCGCGAACACCCTCCTCACGCCTCCCAGCTGCCCGGTCGGCGGCTTTCCGTTCGCCGCCGAATTCACCTACGCCGATGGCTCGCGCGGCACTGCCTTGGCCGAGGCCCCCTGTCCACTATGAGCGGACCGGTCCAGCTCCGCGGCCTCCTCACGGCCGGAGCGCTGTCGCTCAGCGCATTGACCGCCGCCGGGCCCCTCGGCCCGAGCGTCTCGCGGGCGGCGGCCCGGTCTGCGCTGGCGGCGCGAACGATCTCGCTGAACGAGACCGGCCGTCTGCACCTCACGAGCAAGCACAACTTCACGCTCAACGAGCAAGGCTCGGCGTCGGGCACGATCGCGGGCACGATCTACGTTCATCTGACCGCCGTCTCTACCAGCCGCGTGACGGCCGAAGTCAACATCTATCGGAGTGGGGGCTCGATCTCCGGCACCGGAGCCGCCGGCTATCGCCGGGTCGGGGCGATAGCAAGCTTCTCAGGCGGACTGTCGATCGGCCGTGGGACGGGGAATTGCAGCCACGTGCGCGGATCGGGCGTGAGCTTCAGCGGGACGATTCAAGAATCACGGGACGACGCCATCACCGTCCACGTGAGCGGCAGGGTGTCGGGCTGACTCGGCCGGGTAGCCCCCCGACGCGAATCGAGGAGAGAGAGTGCTGGAGCTGCGTAACCTCGTGAAGCAGTACCCGGCCGTGGGAGGGGAGCCCGTGCGCGCCGTGGACGGTGTGTCGCTGAAGGTGGCGCCCGGTGAAGTCGTCGCCCTTTATGGGCCGAGCGGCTCGGGCAAGACGACACTGCTGCTGATGGTCGCGATGCTGCTGGAGCCCACGGCGGGCACGATCCTGATCGGCGAACGCGACACAGCCTCGCTCTCCGAGCGCGAGGCTTCGCACTTCAGGCTCGCCGAACTCGGCTTCATCCGGCAGAGCTTCGACCTGCTGCCAGGCGTCAGCGCGATCGACAACGCCATTCTGAAGCTGTTGAAGACGATGCGCTGGCGCGAGGCCCAGCGGGAGGTCACGCCCCTGCTCGAGCGTCTCGGGTTGGGCGAACGTGTGCGCCATCGCGCCGAGACGCTCTCGATGGGCGAGCGTCAGCGGGTGATGATCGCAAGGGCGCTCTCCACCAAGCCCGGCCTGTTGCTCGCGGATGAGCCGACGGGGAGCCTGGACACCCAGCGTGGCCGCGAAGTGCTCGAGCTGCTGCGAGAGCTGTGTCGCGAGCGGGGCGTCGCCACGGTGATCGTCAGCCACGACCCGATGGCGGCTCGCTATGCCGACCGTGTGCTCGCGCTGCGCGACGGCAAGCTCTGCGATCGCGAGGCTTGCGAGACCGGGCGACTGTACCCGCAGCCGGCCGGCTGGGCGGGCGAGCAGGCGTCCGGGCAGGCGGGCGGCTCGCCGGTGGCGCGGGCGGGCTTTCTATAAACGGTGACGGAGGGCGGCTATGAGACCTTCGAACGCCCTGCGTCTCTACCGCGCGCGCCTGCGCGCGCGGCTGTTGCAGGAGTGCTTCGCGATCGTGGGAATCGCCGCCGGAGTCGCGCTGCTGTTCGCCTCACAGGTTTCCAACTCGAGCCTGCAGAGCTCCGTGGCACAGCTCTCGCGCGGGATCGCCGGCGACGCGACGCTGCAGCTTCTGGCGCGCGACCCGCACGGCTTCCCGGAAAGCACGCTGGGGCTCGTCCGCCGCATCCCCGGCGTACGCGTCGCGGCGCCCCTGTTGGAAGCCGGCGCGAACGCGATCGGCCCGAGAGGCAGCGAGTCGGTCGAGCTCATCGGGGCCGACTCGAGCCTGTCTGAGCTTGGCGGCTCGCTCGTGCGTCACACCGCTCTGAGGCCGTTTGGCGGGATCGGCGCCGTCGTGCTGCCGGTCCCGGTTTCGAAGGCCATCGGCGTCAGCGACTTTGGCCAGGAAGTGACCTTCCAGCTCGCCGGACGCACGACCGAGGCCCCGCTCTACGCCCAGCTTCACGAAAACCAGATCGGACCTCTGATCGCCAGCGCGATCGCGATCGCGCCGCTGTCATTCGCACAGGAGATGACCGGCCTGCGGGCTCACTTGAGCCGCATCCTCGTGCGGCCCGCGCCAGGCTCCGAAGCTCAGGTGAGAGCGGCGCTCGAAGCAGTCGCCGGCGCTCGCCTGAACGTGGAGGACATCGACTACGAAGACAGGCTGTTCTCCAAGGCCGCCGCAGCGAGCAACCAGTCGAGCGCGCTGTTCGCGGCGATCAGCGCGCTCGTGGGTTTCCTGTTCGCGTTCAACGCGATGCTGCTCACCGTCCCGCAGCGCCGGCGACTGGTCGTCGATCTCCGTCGCGACGGGTATCCCCCTCGGACGGTGATCGCGTTGCTGCTGCTCGATGCCGCCGTGCTTGGCTTCGTGGCGTGCGTGCTCGGACTGGCGCTGGGCGAGGAGCTGTCTATCCACTTCCTGCATTCCAACCCCGCATTCCTCTCCCTCGCCTTTGCCGTCGGCTCGGAGCGCGTCGTGAGCTGGCACAGCATCGGCATCGCCACCGGCGGGGGAATGCTGGCGGCGATCGTGGCGGTGCTCAGCCCGTTGCGCGACATCCTCCTGCGCAATCCGCGGGCCACGACCGGCCCGGAGAGAGCCGGCTCCGCTCGTGCCGAAGGCCGGCTGGCACTCGCCGGGCTGGTCTGCCTCGGCGCGGCGACCGCGATCCTGCTCGCCGCGCCGGATGCGGCGATCCCGGGGATGATCCTGCTCGTCGCAGCCCTGCTGTTGGTGCTGCCGTTCGCGCTCGGCGCCACGCTCGCGGTCGTCAGGCGACTCGCCCGCGCGGTCACGGGCGTGGTCCCGCACGTGGCGGCGATGGAGCTGAGCGCGGCTGGAGCGCGCGCCGTCGCGGTCGCGGCCACCGGCGCCGTCGCGATCTTCGGCAGCGTCGCGATCCAGGGCGCCCACGGCGACCTGCTCGGAGGCCTCCAGAACGCGGCGCGCGATATGAACGCTTTCACCGACCTGTGGGTCTCGCCCGCCGGCTCGTACAACCTGTTGGACACAACGCCGTTCGCGCCGGGCGACCGTGTCAAGCTCGCACGCCTGCCAGGCGTGCGAGCGGTGCGCCTTTACCGCGGTGGGCTGCTGGACTACGGCGAGCGGCGCGTGTTGGCGATCGCCCCGTCGCGCGATGCCACCCCGCTGCTGCCAGCGGCCCAGCTCGTGCAGGGCGAACCGCGCCAGGCGACAGAACGCGTGCGCGCGGGTGGCTGGCTGGTCCTCTCGCAGGCGATCGCCTCCGAACATCACCTGCGCATCGGTCAGGCGCTCACGCTGCCGAGCCCCGACCCGACGACGTTCCGAGTCGCTGCGCTTTCCACCAACCTCGGCTGGGCGCCCGGCGCGATCGTCATGAACGCCTCCGACTACGCGCGCGCGTGGGGCAGTCAAGACGCAAGCGCCTACAACATCCTGCTCGCGCCCGGCGTCTCGCCCGCTCAGGGCGCGCGCGAGGTCGAGCGCGCGCTGGGGCCACGCTCTGGGCTCGCCGTGCAGAGCGCCGATCAGCGAGCCGCCCGGCAGAGCGCGCTCAGTCGAGTCGCCCTATCTCGCCTCATCCAGATCGCGACGCTGATTCCGATCGCCGCTGTGCTCGCGATGGCTGCGGCGCTGGGCGCGATGATCTGGCAGCGCCGCCCGCGCCTTGCCAAGCTCAAGCTCGAGGGGCTCGCGCGAGCCGAACTGTGGCGCACGGTCCTGCTCGAGAGCATGTTGCTGCTCGGCGTCGGCTGCCTGACGGGGGCTATCTTCGGCCTTTACGGCCAGCAGCTGGCCGATCGCGCGTTGGCCAACACGATCAACTTTCCGGTCGTCCACTCCGTCACGGCGCTCGCGGCGCTGAGCAGCCTGGCGCTCATGACGGCGACCGCGCTCGTGATCCTTGCGATCCCAGGCTACCTAGCCGCTTCCGTGCCGGCGGCCCTCGCGCTGCAAGACTGACGTGCGCGCGGGTGCATTGGCAATGACAACACGACCATCAACGTTTGCCGGTGGACACGCGATGCTCGTATGTGTCGGCCTAGTCGCCGCCCTCGATCGTCGGCCATACAAAAAGCTGGCGCGGGAGCAGTCGCAACAGCGCAACCGAGACGCCTTGCTCGACGCGGCCACTGAGGAGTTCTACAGCGACCGCTGGCAAAAGACCTCACTCGAGGCGCTGTCGAGGAAAGCCGGAGTGACCAAGCAGACATTGCTGCGACATTTCGGCTCCAAGGACGGCCTGCTCCTGCAGGCCTTGATGCGTGGCGCGGCTCAGGTGCTCGAGCAGCGCTGGAGCGCCCCCCCGGGTGACGTTGCCGCCACCGTGGAAAACCTGCTCGACCACTACGAGACGTGGGGCGAGCGCTCGTTGCGGATCGGCGCGTGGCAGAGGGGACCCGCGGTGCTCGCCAAACTCTCGCAGGCCGCACGCCAGGTTCACTACAAGTGGGTCGAGTACGCGTTCGGCCCGTGGCTGGACGGCCTGGAGCGTCCCGCTCGCGTGCGGCGCCGTGCCGCGCTGATCGCGCTCTGCGACGTGCAGACGTGGTGGCTCTTGTCCCACGACCTCGGGCTCGGGCGGCCCGAGGTCCACGCGACCCTGACCGACGCCATCGAAGCTCTGATCGCAGCGGAGAAGTGAAGGTCCTCGCATACACCTCGCCCGCCCGCGGGCATCTTTATCCGATCGTGCCGATCATGGCCGAGCTCGCGGCGCGTGGCCACCATGCTTCCGTCTGCACGTTGTCCGGCGAGCTTGGCCATCTCGCACAGACCGGCATCGAGTGCTCGGCGATCGACCTGGCCATCGAGCGCAACCGGCTCGAGGACTGGCGGGAGCGCTCGCAGCTGCGCGGCTCTCTCTCCGTGCTGAGAACGTTCGCCGAACGCGCCGGTCGCGAGGCTAGCGACATCGAACGGGCGATGGCCCGTGGCGACCCGGATGTACTCCTCGTCGACATCAACTGCTGGGGAGCAGCGGCCGTCGCCGAGGCACGCGGACGGCCGTGGGCGATGTACTCACCGTACCTGCTGCCGCTGCCCTCTCGAGACGCGCCGCCGTTCGGGCTGGGATTGCGTCCGCTGACCGGTCCGCTCGGCGCCCTGCGCGACGCGATCGTCGCCCGCCTCGGCAACTGCGTCCTCGATCGAGCGATCATGCCGGCGCTGGCCAAACTACGCGCCCAGCACGGCCTGCCGGCGCTCGATCACTTCAACGATCTACTCGGGCGCCCGCCGCTGCTGCTGGCGCTCACCGCCGAGGACTTCGAGTACCCGCGCAGTGACTGGCCGGCAAACGTGCGCCTGATCGGGCCCGTCAACTGGGCTCCGCCGCTGCAGACGCCGGGATGGCTGGCGGACATCTCCGATCCACTCGTCCTCGTCACCTGCTCGACCGAGCGCCAGGCCGATGAGCGCCTGGTCGGGGTCGCGCTCGAGGGGCTTCCTGCGGCCGGCATGTCGGTGATCGCCACGACGGCCGCGCACGACCCCGGCGCGTTCGACGCCCCGACCGGAAGCAGGGTGCTCGGCTTCCTCCCCCATGAGGTCATCCTGGCGCGGGCAGCATGCGTGGTCTGCCACGGAGGCTTGGGAATCACCCAAAAGGCCCTGACGGCAGGGGTGCCAGTCGTGGTTGTGCCCTTCGGGCGAGACCAGCTGGAGACCGCGCGCCGCGTGGAGGTCGCCAACGTCGGCGTGCGCCTGCCTCCTCGTCATCTGACTCCCGACCGACTCACGCAAGCCGTCCACAGCGCAATCGAGCGTCGTGCGGGGGCGCGGCGGCTGAGCCGCGCCTTCGCGGCGGCGGGAGGCCATATCGTGGCCGCGGACGCGATCGAGGCAATCGGCTGAGCGCGCGCAGCGTGCGCTCACCGGCGACGCATCGGCGCAGCCGACCGGCGGGGAGTCGACCTCGCCCGCCGTCGGCGGTGGCTACGCCGTCGGCTCCTCCGCCAGCTCCACCTCGACCGCGAACTCCTCCGCCTCGATCTGCTCGATCCCCTCAATCGCGCCCGCCAGCAGCAAATCGCCCTCCCCCAGCTCGAGCGCCAGCAGTCGCTCGGCCGTGTCGCGCACGCGCACCCGGCGCACGGGCGCGCGCATCGGACGGCGGGCCTGCGACTTCGCCTTGCGCACCTCCCTGAGCACGTCCGCCGCCACCGCGAGCGCGACGTCCTCGAGCGCCCGCGTGCCCGCGTCGCCGACGGCGGCAGTCAGCCCCGCGGCGGCGAGCAGCTCCCGCGCGTCCGGCCACGGCGCGTGGTGGACGGAGCCCTGCTGCCACCACGACCAAACCTCCTCGGTCACGAACGGAAGGAATGGCGCGAGCAGTCGCTGGAAGACGGACAGCGACGTGCGCAGAGCGCGGCTCACCGACGCGGCGACCGCGGGTCGGGCGTCGTAGCGGCGGCCCTTGACGAGCTCCAGGTAGTAGTCGCAGTACCACCAGAAGAAGTCCTCCGCGCGCTGCAGCGCGCGCGCGTAGTCGTACTCCTCAAAGCAGCCCGTCGCCTCGGCGACGACGGCGGCGAGCCGCGCGATCATCGCGCGGTCGAGCGGGTGCGTGAGCTGCCGTCCCTGCGCCGGCAGGTCGGTGAGGGCGAACTTCGACGCGTTCAAGAGCTTCACCGCGAGCCGTCGCCCGACCTTCATCTGCTGCGCGTCGAACGCCGTGTCCGCGCCCGGGCGGCCGCTCGCCGCCCAGTAGCGCACCGCGTCCGCGCCGTACTCCTCGAGCAGGTGCATCGGCGTGACGACGTTGCCCTTGGACTTCGACATCTTCTTGCGGTCCGGGTCGAGCACCCAGCCCGAGATCGCCGTGTCGCGCCACGGCAGCACGTCGTAGTCGAGCTGCGAGCGCAGGATCGTCGAGAACAGCCACGTCCTGATGATGTCGTGCGCCTGGGGGCGCACGTCCATCGGGAACACCCGCCCGAACAGCTCATCGTCCTGGCCGGCCTGGCCGCAGATCTGGGGCGTCAGCGACGACGTCGCCCACGTGTCCATCACGTCCGGGTCGCCCGCGAACCCGCCCGGCTGCCCGCGCTGCTCGGCCGCGTATCCCTCCGGAACGTCCGTCGAAGGGTCGACCGGCAGCTGGTCCTCGCGCGCCCCAATCGGCGCCTCGTAGCGGACCGCGCCGCTCTCGTCGAGCGGATACCACAGCGGGAACGGCACCCCGAAGAAGCGCTGGCGGCTCACGCACCAGTCGCCCGTCAGCCCGTTGACCCAGTCCTCAAAGCGCGCGCGCATGTACGGCGGGTGCCAGTCGAGCTCCCGTCCTCGCGCGATCAGCGCGTCGTGGTGCTCGACCGTGCGCAAGAACCACTGGCGGCTCGTCACGATCTCGACCGGCCGCTCGCCCTTCTCGAAGAACTTCACCGCGCGCGTGACCGGCACCGGCTCGCCCAGCAGATCGCCCGACTGCTGGAGCAGCTCTACGATCCGCCGGCGCGCCTGGTTGATCGTCATGCCTTCCAGCTCCCCATAGTTCGCGCGCGCGCGCGAGACGTCGTCGGACTCCCATCCCTCCGCGCCCCACGGGACCTCCGCGAGGCGACCGTCCGGGCCGAGCACCGAGCGCACGCCCAGCCCCAGCTCGCGCCACCAGACGACATCCGTCAAATCGCCGAACGTGCACACCATCACCAGGCCCGTGCCCTTCTCGCGCTCGACGAGCGGGTGCGTGAGCACCGGCACGCGCGTGCCGAACAGCGGCGTCAGCACCTCGGAGCCCACGAGATCCCGCTGGCGCTCGTCGTCGGGATGGGCGAGCAGGGCCACGCACGCCGGGATCAGCTCCGGGCGCGTCGTCTCGATCAGCGCCTCTATCTTTTTATGGCCGTCCCTCCGGGACGGATCGGATTCCTGGCCCGCGAGGTGAAAGCGGACACGGTGCATGGCCCCGGGGCGCTCGCGGTCCTCGAGCTCGGCCTGCGCAACTGCCGTCTGGAAGTCGACGTCCCACAGCGTCGGCGCCTCGAGCTGGTAGGCCTGACCGCGCGCGAGCAGACCGAGGAACGAGCGCTGGGAGGTGCGCTGCGCGAGCGTCCCGATCGTGGTGTAGGTCATCGACCAGTCGACCGACAGGCCGAGCGTGCGCCAAAGCTCCTCGAACGCCCGCTCGTCGGTCTCCGTCAGGCGCAGGCACAGCTCGACGAAGTTCGGCCGCGATATCGCCACCGGCTCCTTCTCCGACGGCTCCGCCGGCGCCTGGAAGTCGGGGTCGTAGGCGACCGAAGGGTCGCAGCGCACGCCGAAGTGGTTCTGCACTCGACGCTCCGTCGGCAGGCCGTTGTCGTCCCAGCCCATCGGGTAGAAGACCTCTCTTCCCCGCATCCGCCGATAGCGCGCGACCGTGTCCGTGTGCGTGTAGGAGAAGACATGCCCGACGTGCAGCGAGCCGCTGACCGTCGGCGGCGGGGTGTCGATCGCGAAGATCCGCTCACGCGGCGCGGAGCGGTCGAAGCGGTAGGCGCCATCGCGCTCCCACGCAGGCGCCCACTTGGCCTCAAGGCCGTCGAGCGTCGGGCGCTCCGGAACCTCCGCCTGCCCGGGCGCGCCGGCTCGGCTTGGGGTGGCCACATGGTCGGGCGCGGCCGAGCGCTCGCGCGCGTCGATGCCGGTCCCTGTCTCTGATCGCTGCGTCGGCAAGCGTTGATCGTAGCCGCCATCGGCCGTGGCGATCGAGACGGAGGTCGCGGCCGCCCGCTTTTGCTGGGCCAGCGGATCGGTCAGGCGTACAGGGCCTGCTCGGACGACTGCTCGCTCGCGCGGGAATCCGCGACGAATGAGTGCTCTTCACGTTGAGCGCTGTGCGACGGGCAATAGACGCCCCGAACGCCCCCCTCCTTGAGGCCGTACGCAAGCCACGCGCCCTCCTGCCACGTGAAGCGGAAGAAACGATCCACGTGCACACCCTCTCGCTCGAGCTCGCTACGCCACGCAGCCGTCACCACGTCCGCGGGAATCCGCGCGGCGCATGGGCAGCCGTTTGACCGGTAGCCCGTCCACACACAGCCCATCGGATCTGCTTGAAAACCAGACATGTCTACGCCTCCGCTTCGTCTTTCTGCCCCAAAGGGCCGACATCCTGTCGTCGTGTCTGCACCTTTCGGGTATTCCATGTCGTTCTTTTCGGACGACAAACCGAATCTGGTCAATACTTCAAGACTTTCTGGACGCGTGTCCTAGCGACGTCGATGGATGCGCAACTTGGCCGGTCGAACCGGTGTCCGCGCCGTCCTGGGAGGGGGCGGCTCGCGGGGGCACTCGAGGGGTTTGCACGTCCGCTCGTTTCGGGTATAGACTGCGCGTCGGTTGGAGAGCTACGAGGGTGAGCGAGGATCGGCCGTGACCCTTTTTGTCAAGAAGCTGTTGGGCGTCGGCACCGCCGTCGCGGTGCTCGGAGTCCTCATCGGCCTGTACGTGGCCACGTGGGCGTCGAGCTTCCCCAAGTCGATCGCGGCCGTTAGTACAACCACGCCCGCGGGGCCGAGCACCCAGCTCACGCTTGAGACCGTCGCTGCGATCGGCCCGAAATACAGCCCGACGCACCCCGACTGGGTCTCCTACCTGGTGCAGAGCCACGGCAAGTGGGTGCACAGCACGATCTACACGGTGCCCGCCAACTCGATCGTGCACGTCACGCTCTACGAGTTCGATTCACAGACGGGCCTGCGCAACCCGTTCCTCGCCCAGCCCGAGGGCACGATCGGCGGGACCGAGACGGTCGACGGCAAGGTCGTCGGCTCGATCAACCCCGAAGAAGCCTCGCATACCTTCGCGGTGCCCGAACTAGGCATCTTCGTGCCGCTGCCCGGCATTTCCGAACAAGAAGAAGAAAAGAACGCGTGCGAATTCGCGCCGTGCGAACCGTCCAAGGCCCATCGCACGATCACGTTCAGTTTCCGCACGGGCAATAAGGGGCGTTACCACTGGCAGTGCTTCGTTCCCTGTGCCGCCGGCTTCCTCGACGGCAATGGCGGACCGATGCAGACACTCGGCTACATGGATGGCTTCCTCGACGTCGTCTAGATATGGCTGAGCGCAATCACGCACGCCGGTTCGGCGCCATCTGGATTGTGTCGACGCTGATCGCGACGCCGCTGGTCGTCGTCCTGCTGGGTCCGATCCTGCCACCCGGCAACGGCAGCGAACAGGCCTCGGGCCACGTGACCGACAACACCGTGCTGATGGCGATGGCGACGCCTGTGCTGCTGCTCGTGGTGATCTATCTCATCTACTCGATCATCTACTTCCGCCAGCCCCAGGGAGCCGCGCTGGAAGGTCCCGCGGTGCGCGGCAACGCCCGGCTGCAGACCACCTGGATAGTCATCACATCGGCGCTCGTGCTCTCGCTGGCGGTCTACGGGACCGTGCGTCTGGAGGAAGACGGCGCCGGCGCCGGAGGCGGGCCCTCTCCCCTGGTCGTGCCCAGCGGGCCAAAGCTGCCGGTTCAGGTGATCGCCCAGCAGTGGGCGTTCACCTATCGCTACCCCACCTACGGCGGCATCGAGACGCCGCACCTCGTGCTGCCGGTGAACCAGATGGTCGAACTGAACATCACCTCGCTCGACGTAATCCACTCGTTCTGGGCCTATCAGCTCGGCGTCAAGGCCGACGCGAACCCGAACGTCGACAACATCGTCTACGTCAAGCCCACGCACCTGCAGACGTTCGAAATACGCTGCGCCGAGCTGTGCGGCATCTGGCACGGCGCGATGTTCGACCACGGACATGTGGTGAGCGCGAGCGCATTCGCAACCTGGATCCAGCAAGAGCAGAGCACCTTCGCGGCGGCGCACAAGGTCCTGCCGCCATACAGCAAGACATATATCCCCGAACCGACGAGGCGTGGTGGATGAGCACGACAACAGAAGCCCAAACCCCCGAGACGCCGTCGCGCCCGCTGTGGCGGCGGCTGATCGGCTTCAACCTGCTGAGCGCGGTACTGCTCGGCGTCGGCGGCTACTACCTGGGCTGGTTCATCGGCCATCAGATCTCCGGCAAAAGCTTTGAATTTCAGGCGAAAACCGACGAGAACGACGTCGCGCTGCTGCTCGCCTACTTCTTTGGCGTCGTCGGCTTCCTGATCGGTCTGGGCTTCGCCAACTACCCGGTCTCGCGCCTGCTCGGCCGGCCCGCGTCGCTGCGCGAGAAGGAGGACCACGGCATCGGCCGCTACTTCGGGCTGTGCACCGACCACAAGGTCGTGGGGATCCAGTACCTGGTCGGGATCGGGGTCTTCTTCTTCGTCGGCGGGCTCAACGCGATGCTGATCCGCACCGAGCTCCTCCACCCGACTCCCACCGCATTTGGCCCTAATCAATATCTATCCCTGGTGGGCATGCACGGCACGATGATGATGGGGATGATGACCTCGGGCATCATGGGCCCGTTCGCCAACTACTTCGTGCCGATCATGATCGGCGCCAGGCGGATGGCGTTCCCGCGCCTCGAGGCGCTCACCTTCTGGCTGCTGATGGCCGCCGGCTTCATCCTCGTCTCGACGATCTTCTTCGGCGGCTTTCCCACCGGTTGGACGGGCTATGAGCCGCTGAACGACCAGGCCGTGATGGGCATGGACTCCTACATCTGCTTCTTCGCGCTGGTCGGGCTGTCGATGGCGCTGTTGGGACTTAACATGATCGCCACGATCGTCACCATGCGCGCCCCCGGCCTGACCTTCTCGCGGTTGCCGATCTTCGTATGGTCGGTGCTCGCCACCGCGGTTCTGATGGTGCTGGCAGCGCCGACGCTGATCGCGGTGCTGCTGATGGCGTCGCTCGATCGGACGATCAACACCTCATTCTTCGTGGTGGGCGGCGGCGGCAGCCCCTACCTGTTCGAGAACCTGTTCTGGTTCTTCGGGCACCCCGAGGTCTACGTCCTCGCCCTGCCGGGCTTCGGCATCGTGCTCGAGCTGCTGCCCGTGTTCACGCGCAAGCCGCTTTGGGGCTATCGGCTCGCCGTCTCGGGGATGCTCGGCGTCACCCTGCTCAGCTTCTTCGTCTGGCAGCACCACCTGTTCGTGAGCGGGATCAACGCCGACCTGCGCCCGTTCTACATGCTCTCGACGGAGATCATCTCGATACCCACCGGGTTCATCTTCCTGTGCGTGATGGGCACGCTGTGGAAGGCGCGAAGTACGTTCACCGTGCCGATGCTGTTCTGCATGGCCTGGGTCTTCAACTTCCTGATCGGCGGCCTGTCCGGAGTGTTCCTGTCGGACACCCCGAGCGACACCGACACCCACGGCAGCTTCTTCGTCATGGCCCATTTCCACTACACGATCATGGGCGGGCTGATCTTCACGTTCTTCGCCGCGATCTACTACTGGGTGCCGAAGATGACCGGGCTGCGGTTCAACGAGCGCCTGGCCAAGGCCCACTTCTGGCTGATGTTCGTCGCCTTCAACTCGACCTTCATGCCCCTGTTCGTGCTCGGCATGAAAGGCATGCCAAGGCGCGTGAGCCAGTACGCCCCCAACTTGCAGGGGCTGAACATATGGGTGTCGATCTCGGCCTTCGTGCTCGGCTTCTCGATGCTGATCTTCCTCTACAACACGGTCTACTCGCTGATCTTCGTCCGCCTGCGCGCGGAGTCCAACCCGTGGCGCTCGAAGTCGCTCGAGTGGCAGGTGCCCACGCCGGTGCCGGTGCATAACTTCGAGCAGATTCCCGTGTTCGACTCCGACCCCTATGAGTACGGCACCCCGCTTCCGGTCGCCGGCGCCGAGCCGGCGCCGGCGGGGGCCTGACGATGGCCTCCGCCGAACGGCCGCCCCTGGGCAATCTGGTCCCGTCGGTGCCACACGGGGTCGACATCCCGCCCGAGCCGCCGGACGTCGGCGCGCGCGGGCTGTATGTCGCCGGCCGCCTGCTGGCGGGCGCCACGACGTTCTTCTTCCTGGCCTTCGTGTTCGCGTACTTCTACCTGCGCTCGCTCAACGAGGACGGGCTGTGGCGCCCGGCTACCAATCCGGATCATCACGCCATCAAGCCCGTTGCGGGTCTCGGCGCGGCGCTGATCGCGTGCGTGCTGATCAGCGCCGTGCTCGCGGTCCTCGCCGGGCGGCGGATGAAGCGGCGGTCGAGCACCTGGCTCGTCCCCGCGATCGCGTCGCTCGTGCTCGGACTGGCGGCGATCGGCCTGCAGTGCATCGAGTTCACCGTCCAGAAATTCGGCCCGACCGACGGCGGCTATGCGAGCGTTTTCTGCGCCTGGAGCGCGTTCTATGCGATCGCGGTGCTCGGCACGATGTACTGGCTTGAGACCCAGATCGCGACCGAGCTGCGCGCCCGTCGCACGCCGGCGCACAGCCACGGCGACATCGCCGATCCGGATCGGCTGATCGCCCCCGGACTGGACGCCTGCGTGTTCTTCTGGGCTTATCTGGCCGGGATCGGCGTGGTCGCCTACGTGACGCTGTACCTCGTGTAGTGCTCGGCGCGGCCGCAGCGACGCCGGGCTTCTGGGATTGGTCGTTTGACCCGCCGCTCGTGGCGGTCATCGGCGTTGGGATCCTGTACTGGATCGGCGATCGGCGCACCGTCGCCCCCGAGCGCACCAGGAGAGAGCGGCGCTGGCGGAGCATCTCCTTCTACGCCGGCCTGGCCACGCTGGTGATCGCGCTCGACTCGCCGGTGGACGCGCTGAGCGAACGGCTCTTCTGGGTGCACATGGTCCAGCACGTGCTGCTGCTCGTCGTCGCGCCGCCGCTGATCGTCCTGGCTCGCCCGTGGATTCGCCTGTGGCGCTCGCTGCCGCTCGGCGCCCGTCAATCGCTCGGTCACGGCCTCGCCCAGGGAGAGCGCGCGGCGCCGCTGCGGGCCCTCAGCCGGACGCTCGGGCGCCCACTGCCGAGCTTCCTGCTGTTCTCGGGCGTGCTGCTCGTGTGGCATATCCCCGCGCTGTTCGACGCGACCCTGCGCTCGATCGCTGTGCACGCTCTCGAGCACACGCTCTTCTTCTCCACGGCGCTGCTCTTCTGGAAGCAGGTGCTCCCGTCGCCGCCGCTGCGCGCGCGCCTGGTTCCGCTGCAGCGCGTCGCCTACCTCATCGGCGCGATGGTCGTCAGCTGGATCCTGGCCGTCGTGCTCGCGCTCGCGCCGCATCCCCTGTACGCGCACTATGCCCACGAGGCGACGCGGCCGGGCGGCATCTCGGCGCTGGCCGACCAGCAGCTCGCCGCCGGCATCATGTGGGTGCCGGGGTCGATCACCTTTCTGATCGTCATCTTCGCCTACATCCACCGCTGGCTCTCACCGTCGGCGCCCGCGCCGGCTCGGGTCACCCGACTGGCGGGCGAGCACTAGAGGAATCCGGAGGACCCATGCCAGAGCTCACGATCCCGATCGCCACCCACTTCCTCACCGGCTCGATCCTCACGCTGGTCGTCCCGCTGGGCGTGCTGATCGTCATCGTCGCCTGGTACCTGCTGCTCTTGCGCCGCGGAGCAGGCGAGCGCTGAAAGAGGCGACCGCTCAGCCGGCGTCCACGGCGGATGGCGGCGGCCCGTGGCGCACCCGCCATGTTCCGAAGACCTCCGGTGCCTGCTAGGCGGCCGTCGGATCGGCGGCGCCGAGCTTGAACGGCTCGGGGCGCTCGTAGAGCTTGCCCGGGACGCCGCCCAGCGCGAGCACCCGCATGCCTTCGGACCCGGGCAGCAACCTGCGCTTGGTGCCGGCCGCGACGCGCACGATCCGGTCGCGATCGACCGGCACGCGCTCGCCGTCGATCTCGAACTCGCCCGAACCGCTCAGCACGACATAGACCTCCTCCTGGCCATCTTCGGAGTGATCGTGCTCGGGATAGCTGTCAAAGCCGGCCGGCACGTCGAACACCTGGAGCCCGAACGACTCCACGCCCAGCTCGGCGCCCGCGCGCCGGAAGGCGCCGTTATAGATCGCCTCCATCTCGTCAATCCGCTTCACCGTATAGCTGCCCATCGCTGCCCCCCTCTGAGTGGTCTTTTTCCAGCCGCAGAGGAACATAGTCGCTTTGCCAGCGCCGCGCTCTCGCGGGCGCGGCTCGCCGCCCCGTTTGATCGGATTGTGCAAGTGTGGAACATGGTGGCAAACGCTCAAGAGGGCGGCGCTCGGGACCGACCATGTGCGCATGCGGCCGCAAGCGGGCTCAGTAGGGGCTTCCCCCTCAGTAGGGGCTTCCCCGAGAGATGCGTCACAAGACGCGGAGCACCAGATGGAAGCCTCACAGGACGCCGGCCGCCAGGTCAGCTGCTCGATGACGAGCGTTCTGCTGCGCCTGGTCCGCAGCGCGGGGGGCGAGGCGGCGGTCACGGAGCTGCTCGAGCTGGCTGCGGTCAAGCGCGAGCTCGGCTACCTTGAAAACGTAGACAACTGGGTATCCCTCGATGAGGCCTCCGCGCTGCTGGGTGCGGGAGTTCGCCTGACCGGCGATGAGCTGTTCGGCCGGCGGGTCGGAGAGCAAACGCTGCGACAGCACGCCGGCACGCAGGTCGCCACGGTGCTGCGCTCGCTCGGCTCGACCGAGGCGGTGTTGAAGACCGTCGCCCAGACGGCAGCGAGGCTGAGCACGGTCACGAAGATGGAGACGCTCGAGGCCGGTCCCGGCCACGCCGTGGTCCGCGCCCTCGCGCGCGAGGGCTTCACGCGAGGGCGCGTGCACTGCGACTGGACCACCGGACTGCTCGCGGGGACCCCGATCCTGTTCGGACTTCCGCTCGCGCGCGTGGAGGAGAGTGAATGCCAGACCCGCGGGGACAAGCAGTGCCTGTACACGGTCTCCTGGGACGCCGAGCTCGCCGCGGAAGCGGCGGATCCGCAGCAGCGCGTGACCGCTCTCGAGGCGCAGCTCGTCGCGATGTCCGAGCGGCTGCACAGCGCCTACGCCACGGCCAGCGACCTGATCTCCACCGAGGATCTCGACACGGTGCTGCGCCGGATCGTCGAGCGGGCGGCCACCGCCGTCCGCGCTCCGAGCCACATCCTCGCCGTGCACACGGAGCCCGGCGCCGAGCTGCAGGTCTACAGCCACGGCATCGACCGGCGCAAGGCAGACCTCCTGGCGCGCGCAAGCATCACCGACGGCGCCCCCGATGGGGAGTCGACGCTGGCGGTCGAGGTGACCTCGAGCCGCCGCCACTACGGGCAGCTGATCGCGCGCTACCCGGGCGAGGTCGAGTTCCTCCCGCAGGAACAGGAGCTGCTCAACCTGTACGCAAAGCACGCCGCCGCGGTGCTCGACATGGCCACCGCGCTGCAGGAGTCCGCGGAGCGCCACGAACAGGTGAGCTCGCTGCTCTCGCTCTCCCACGCCCTCGCGCAGGCCGGGACCAGCACGGAGGTTGCCGAGCGCCTCGCCGTCGCCGTCCCCGAGGTCGTGGACTGCGATCGGATCGGCGTGTGGCTGTGGGATCACGTCGAGCAGAACCTCTCCTCGATCGCCGCGTGGGGGCGGACGCCCAGCCAGTCGGCCTTCATGGACGAGCTGAGCATCACTCCCGACGACACCCCCCACCTGCGCCAGATGATCGCCGTTCCAGAGCCGCAGTTCTTTGACACGGAGACCGACGACCGGTACATCAGCGGACTCATGTCGACGCTCGGAGTCGTCCTGCTGGTGGTCGTCCCGATCGTCGCCCGGAATGTCTTCCTCGGCACCCTCACGGTCTCGGTCGCCGAGCGCCCGGAACGGCTGCGCCGCGATGACGAGCTCGTGCAACGGCTGACCGGCGTGGCGGCGCTCGCCGCGACGGCTCTCCAGAATGGGCAGCTCGTGGACAAACTGCGCCACAAGGCGAGTCACGACGGGCTGACAGGGCTGCTGAACCGGGTCGGCTTCCGGCAGCAGATCGACTGGACCCTCGGCTCCGTCAGCCCCGAGGAGGGGCAGGTGGGGCTGCTGTTCGTCGACCTCGACGACTTCAAGCATGTCAACGACGCCTACGGCCACGAGGCCGGCGATGAGCTGATACGCAAAGCAGCCGAACGCCTGAATTCAATCTCACGCGGCAGCGATGACGTCGCGCGACTCGGCGGCGACGAGTTCGCCGTCATCCTCAGCGACGTCGTCGAGGACGATCAGGTCCGTGCTGCCGAGCGGCGCGTGCGGGCGGCGTTCGCCGAGCCGTTCATGCTGGGAGATATCACCGTTTCGATCACCGCGAGCGTTGGTGGAGGCGTGTGGCCGCAGGACGGTCGCACCGTGAAGGATCTCGTCAGGCACGCCGACGCCGCGATGTACGAGGACAAGGCCAAGGGCGGGCACTCTCCCGTAGCCGCCTAGACCGGGGGCGTCGCCGTGCAGAGGGGGTATCGGCGACGGTCGTGCTTTTGCAACCTCAGGGCGGCCCGCCGCTGCTCGACTTGATCTCAATGTCGCGCGGCTGTAGAATCGCCCTAAATCGAGGGTAGACCCACGGACTGGAGCAGACGCGTCGCCGAGGAGGCGAACCGGAGGCCGCACGCATGAGGGCGTGAGCAACGGCTCAATCGCTCGCCGAGGATCAGCACCCCCACTGCCAGGAGAGGGGACGACAAGATGTCATCTATGCGTCGGCATCGACTTTGCTCGCGGAGCAGGTTGATCAGATCGTGTCGCGCAGCCGCAGTCGGACTTGTGGTCGTGGCGTTTGGGGCGGCCGCCAGCGCCGCTTCGGCACACAGCGTGAACATCGTCCGCCAGGGCGAACCACCGAAAATCAAAATCCCCGCGAACACCCACTACTTCACGACTATCCAGGCCGCCGTGACCGCTTCGAAACGCGGCGATTGGGTGCTGATCGAACCCGGCACCTACGACGAAGAAGTGTGGGTCTACGCCGAACAAGCCGGGATCCACATCCGCGGCATGAACCGCAACACCGTGATCCTGGACGGGCAGCACAAACCGAAGCCCGAAGGCAGCAACGGGATCGAAATCTACAAGGCAAACGGCGTCTCGGTCGAAAACCTGACCGTGCGCAACTTCGATCGCGCGTCGGAAAACGGCGCGGGTGGCAACGAGATCTGGTGGAATGGCGGCGAGGGCTCGGCGGTGATCGGTGAGCACAATTGGCGCGGGCGCTACCTGACCGCCTACGACGACGGGCTCGACGGCGGCTACGGCCTGTTCGCGTCGAACGCCCAGAAGGGGTCCTTGGAAGACTCCTACGCGTCCGGCTTCAACGACTCCGGCTTGTACATAGGGGCGTGTCGCAACTGTGAAGCGCGCGTGTTCAACGTCGTGATGGAAGACAACGCACTGGGCTACTCCGGCTCCAACTCCGGGGGGAAGCTGATCATCGAAAACTCGGTCTTCAGCCACAACTCGAGCGGCATCGCTCCGAACTCGGAAAACCCCGGCGACCCGCCGCCGCCGCAGGACGGCGCCTGCAACTCGGGCGCTAACCACAGCAACACGCCGACGTTCAAATCGACGGAAATCGCACGGTGCACGATCTTCCGCAACAACGTCGTCGAAGAAAACAACAACCTCAACGCACCGGGCAACAGCTCGAGCGACGCGGCTCCGTGGGGCATCGGCATCGAGCTGCCCGGCGTGTACGCCGACCTGGTCGAAAAAAACACGATCAAGAACAACCCCAACGTCGGTGTGTTCGGCTTCGAGTATCCGAATCCGTTCCCGCCGGGACCCGAAACGATCTACTTCCAGTTCGCCGCTAACCGGATCAGCGAAAACACGTTCTCCGGCAACGGCACCGGCGGAGGCACCTACGCCGGTGACGTGGCGCTCGAGGGAGGGGCGTTCGGGCAGATGAAATCGACGAACAACTGCCTGTCCGGAAACTCGTTCACGGCAGCTACGTTCCCGGCGAAAATCGAAGAAGGCTGGGGCTGTCAGAACAAAACGACGCCAAACCCCGAAGAATTCGGGATCATCTCGTACATCCTCGAACTGCAGGCGCAATCGCAAGCGAGGACTCCGACGCCGCAACCGGCACCGCCGACGCAGCCGACGATGCCCAATCCCTGCCAGGAAGTCCCGTACAACCCGCTCTGCCAGTGAGCTAGCGCGCTCACCGTCAGTAGCTGAACGCACATGAAGGACGCCGCCGCTCCGCACAGACGGAGCGGCGGCTCGTCATGCCCTCCTCTCCATTGAGGATCGTCCGCACGCTGGACGATCTCGACGTCGCGTGGCTCGCGCGAGCGCTGCAGAGCGGGCCCGTCGCCTCCTTCGTGCACGAGAAGATCGGCACGGGCCAGATGAGCGAGAGCCACAGGATCTCACTCACCTACGCCGACCCCGAGCCGACCGGGCCCGCGACGGTCGTCGTGAAGCTCGCAGCCTCGGACCCCACGAGCCGGGCCACCGGCGTGGGGCTTGGCATCTACGCCCGCGAGATCCGCTTCTACGAGGAGCTCGCTCCCCGCATCGGCGGCCCGCTCGCCGCCTGCCACCTCGCGCGCTTCGACGCGAGCGAGGGCTGGTTCACGCTGCTGCTCGAGGATGTGACGCCCGCCGAGCAGGGCGATCAGATCGGCGGCTGCTCGGTCGAGCAGGCGCGCCTCGCGATGCGAGAGCTCGCCCGACTGCATGCTCCGCTGCTCGGCGACCAGGCGCTGGCGCGCAGCGACTGGCTCAATCAGACCCCCGTCGTCAACCAAGCGCTCGTCTCCCAGCTCCTGCCCGGATTCCTCGAACGCTACGGCGATCGCATCGCGCCCGAGCATCGCGCGCTGTGCGAACGGCTCGTCGCGAGCCTCGACGACTGGCTCGCCGACCGGCGGGCGCCGCTCGGCCTCGTCCACGGCGACTTCCGCCTCGACAACATGCTGTTCGGAGCGCCGCGAAGCCCGCGGCCCCTCACGGTCGTCGACTGGCAGACCGTCGCTTGGGGCGGCGCGATGACCGACGCCGCGTACTTCATGGGAAGCGGCCTGCGAATCGAGGACCGGCGGGCGCACGAGCGCGAGCTCTTCGGCGAGTACTTCGACGCGCTGCTCGCGCACGGGGTCGAGGGGCTCGACTCCGAGGACTGCTGGGCGGAGTACCGGCGACTGACGTTTGCCGGGATCCTGATGGCGATCGTGGCCTCGATGCTCGTCGAGCGAACCGAACGGGGCGATGCGATGTTCATGGCGATGCTCGCCCGCCACAGCCAACAGGCGCTCGACCTCGCCGCCGAGGACCTTCTCCCCGCCGCGTCGACCGCGCCGCCCGTGCCGCTGCGTCCGGCGCCCGAGGATGAGGGGCGTCACGCCCCGGGTCCCGAGGAGCTGTGGAATGAGAGCTGGTACTTCGACGCGATCGCAGCGGATGGCAGCCTCGGCGCATGGGTGCGGATCGGCCTGTATCCGAACCTCGGGGTGTGCTGGTACACGGCGCTGATCTGCGGGCCGGGTCGGCCGACGGTTGCTGTCATCGACCTCGCCGCCCCGCTGCCCGGCGACGGAAGCCTGCGCACCGCGACGAGCGCTCTGCGCGCGGCGCATCGCTGCGAGCAGCCGCTGGAGCGCTTTGACGTCGTGCTCGACGCTGTCGGCCAGGCGCACGAGGACCCGGCCGAGCTGCTCCGCGGCGAACCCGGACACCCGCTGCCCGTCGCGCTGCAGTTGCGCTGGGAGACGGCGGGCGTGCCCTACGCCTACCGCCTGAGCACCCGCTATGAGATCCCGTGCCTCGTCGCCGGCACGATCCGCCTGGGCGATGAGCTCCTCGAGCTGCGCGGGGCGGTCGGCCAGCGCGATCACTCGTGGGGAACCCGAGACTGGTGGTCGATGGACTGGGTCTGGAGCGCCGGCCACCTCGACGACGGCACCCATCTGCACGCCGTGGAGGTGCGACTTCCCGACGCGCCGAGGCTCGGCGCCGGCTACGTTCAACCCCCCGGTGGCGAGATCCTCGAGCTGGACGGCGTCGCGGCCTCGGAGAAGCTCGCGTCCGATGGCCTGATCAGCTCGGCGCGGCTGTCGCTGGCGCCCGCGGGCCTCGACATCGAGATCGATCCGCTCGCTTTCGGCCCGCTGCTGCTGCTCGCGCCCGACGGGCGGGTCTCCCACTTCCCCCGCGCGATGTGCCGCATCCGCTGCGCGGACGGCCGCGGTGGCCTGGCGTGGGTCGAGTGGAACCTCAACCAGCCCCGGCGGCGTCCCGGAGCGGGCGCCGCGGGGGCCAAGGCGGGTTCCTAGTCGTTGGCGGTCAGCGCGCCGAGCAGGTGCGCGAAGCGCTCGCGCGCCTCCGCGCGGCGGGTGGGGAGATGTTCTGAGGGGATTTCGCCGGCCGGCGCCCGATAGCCGTGAAGGATGCGGCGGGCGGCGGTCTGGCGGTGGACCTCGTCGGGGCCGTCGTAGATGCGCGCCGCGCGCGCGAAGCGGTACATCTGCTCGAGCGGCAGGTCGGTGGAGTACCCGAGCGAGCCGTGCACCTGCAGGGCCCGGTCGACGACGTCGTGGAGAACCTTGGCGCCGTAGAACTTGATCAGCGCGACGTCGACCATGGCGGCGCGCGCGCCGTCGTTGTCCATCACCCAAGCCGCGTGCAGGGTCATCAGGCGCGCCGCCTGCATCTCCGCGGCGCTGTCGGCGATCCAGTTCTGCACTGTCTGCTTCTCGGCCAGCACGGAGCCGTGCGCCTGGCGGTAGGTGGCGCGCTCGCACATCATGTCGAAGGCCCGCCGAGCGACGCCGAGCCAGCGCATGCAGTGGTGGATGCGGCCGGGGCCGAGCCGCTGCTGGGCGAGCACGAAGCCACCCCCCTCGCTGCCGAGCAGGGCGTCGGCTCCAAGCCGCACGTCCTCGTAGAGGATCTCGGCGTGCCCGCCGTAGCCGCCGAACTGCTCCCACGGGTGCTCCATCGTCGGGACGTCGCGGATGATCTCGACGCCGGGCGTGTCGCGCGGGACGATGAACATCGACGCCCGCTGCGAGGGGCGCGCGTCGGGGTCGGTGACGGCCATCACGATCAGAAAGTCGGCGATCGACCCGTTTGAGGAGAACCACTTGTGCCCGTCGAGTACCCACTGCTCGCCATCGCGGACCGCGCGCGTGCGAAGCTGGGTGGGATCCGATCCGGGCGTGTCCGGCTCGGTCATGCTGAAGGCGCTGCGCAGGTCGCCCGCGAGCAGCGGATGCAGCCAGCGGTCCTTTTGCTCCGGCGTGCCGGCCAGCGCGAGGATCTCCGAGTTGCCCGAGTCGGGCGCCGCGTTGCCGAAGGCGAGCGGCGCGATCGGCGAGGTGCCGAGGATCTCGTGCATCAGCCCGAGGCGCACCTGGCCCATCCCCTGTCCCCCGAGCTCCGGCGGCAGGTGCGTCGCCCACAGCCCGCGCGTCTTGACCTCCTCCTGAAGCGGCGCCATCGCCTCCCGCAGACCGTCGAGGCCGAGCTCGTGCCAGATCGTCTCAAGCGGCCAGATCTCGCGGCGGACGAACTCGCCCATCCAGTCGAGTTGCTCCTGGAAGTCGGGATCGGTGCAGAAGTCCCAGCTCATGAGATGCGTCCTTTCGTTGGCCACGTGCGGTCCGCTTCCAGGGAAGCGTACGCCCCAGCTGCCCCCAACCGCGCGGCCCGGCGCAGCGCGCTCCCGAAAGGGCCCGCCGGCCGCCGCCCCGAGCGGGCCACGGCCTTCCGGACAGAGACACTCGGCGCCTAGAGGGAGCAGCGCCGAGGCGATATCCCGGCCCGTCACCGCCTCGTCGTCGCGGGGATCCGGCCACGGGCGACGAGCGTTTCGAGGGTATATTGTCGGGCCCCGGGCGGCGCGCTCCACGGTATCCATAAAGCGGGACGGCGTTTTAGATCGAGATGCCAGCAAAGGCCACGACATCGGGCGACGCCCGGGCCAGCGCGCGCGAGCCGGCGAGCACGCGAGCGCTCACTCGCGAGCGCGTCCGCGCCGCCCAGCGCCTGCGCCTGGCGCTCGCCATGATCGAAGCGATCGCAGACAAAGGCTATCGGGCGACGCGCGTCGCGGACGTGATCGCGCGCGCCGGTGTCTCGCGCAAGACGTTCTACGAGCACTTCGCCAACAAGCAGGAGTGCCTGCTCATCACATACGACCTCGTCGCCGACGAGGGTATGCGCCGGGTCGAGCGGGCCTACCGTGAAGCGGAGGGCTGGCCGGGGCGGGTGGAGGCGGCGATCCGAGCGCTGTTCGAGGCGTCGATTGAGAATCCCGGCGGGCTGCGGCTGAGTCTCGTCGAGATCGGCTCCGTCGGACCCGCGGGGATCGAGCGGCGCGAGCGCTTGCTCGAGCGCTACGAGCGCTTCATTCGCGAGGACTTGGAGCTCGCCCCGGGCGAGGGGACGGTCTCGGAGATGGCGCTGAAGGCCGTAATCGGGGGGCTCAACAGGGTTCTGTACCGGCGACGGCTCAACGGGGAAGACGCCGAGCTGTTGGCGCTCGTTCCCGATCTCGTCAGCTGGGCCACCTCCTACTACCCCACGCCGGCGGCGATCCTGGCCGAGCCGCGCAGCGACTCCTCCCAGCGCGGACGCGGCGCTGGCGGGACCGGCGCTGGCGGGACCGGCGCCGCCGTCCTCTACGGAGGCCGCGCGCCGGGAACGCTCTCGCCGCATGGGCGGCTGAATCCCCGCCGTGGCCTGCCGCGAGGAGACCAGAACGTCTCGCGCAGCTTCGTCGTGCACAGCCAGCGCGAGCGCATCCTCGACGCCGTCGCGAACCTGACGGCCGCCGAAGGCTATGCGGCGCTGAACGTCGAGGGGATCGCCGAGCAGGCCGCCGTCTCACTGAAGGCGTTCTACGAGCACTTCGCCGGTAAGGAAGACGCGTTCCTCGTCGCCTACGAGGTCGGCCACGGCAAGGGACTTGCGTTCGTCGAACGGGCCTACACCACCGAGACGGACTGGCGCCTGGGCGTGCGCGCGGGGATCGCCGCGCTGTTCGAGTTCCTCGCCACGGAGCCCTCGTTCGCGCACATCGCGCTGATCGACGCAGTGATCGCGACCGCTCGCACCTCCGAGCGCTCGAACGTGGGCGTGCAGGCGTTTGCCCGGATGCTCGTTCCCGGCACCGAGGAAGCGCCGGGACAGAGTCCGGCGGCGGCAGTGACGATCGAGGCGATCGCCGGTGGCGTGTTCGAGCTCTGCCTGCATTACGCGCTACAGGGCAGGATCCATGAGCTGCGCGAGCTGACGGTCTCGGCGACCTACGTCGCGCTCGCGCCGTTCCTCGGTCCGCAGGAGGCCGCGCGGATCGCGACCGAGGCGCCGTGAGCTGATGGGCCGTAGCGACCGTTAGCTGACGGGCCCTCGATCGGGCCGTCGAGCCCGCCGTGTGCCGGCACGGCCCGTGAGCGCCGTCGCTTCGGCGCCGCCGCTGGCGTGCGATCGGCAGTCAGGCGCTCAGCGGCCGCGGCGTCATCAGGGCGATCGGGACCGCCAAGTGAGCCGAGCGGCGCAACGTGGCGATCCGCCGGCCGGACTGCACCGCGGAGCGCGCCGAGCCGACGTGCGGAGCGAGCTCGTCGATCGCGCGGTCGAGGTCTGAGACGAGAAGTGCGAGGCCCCACAGGCGCGCCGGGCGATCGGGCCCACCCCCCTGCTCGACGGCGCCGTCCGGCTCCTGGACGACCTCGAGGATCTCAGCCCCCAGCCGGAAGAACGCCTGACGCGGCGCTCCGGCGGGCGTCGGCTGCTCGCGGATCCTGCGCAGGTCCAGGCCGGCGGCCTGAAGCGCCTGCACGCTGCGCTCAAGCGCCGGCGACATCGCGACGATGTGATCGATCCCGAGCACCCCGTTCGGATGCGCCGGCGCCGGCGCCGGCAGCGGTGAGCCGGAGCGCGTCGTAGGCAGCCCGTCGAGCTGCTCTGAGGAGATCGCGCGCAGCGACCAGCCGAAAATTCCGCGGCCGGCACGACGACCGGCGAGCCGCATACGGACCGCTCCGAGCTGACAGCGCCCGTCTGTGACGGCGAACCCGAGCTCGCCCCAACGCTCGGGCTCATCGGCGATCAGGAGCTCATCGACCGTGGGAGCGGCCGGCGCAAGCGCGGCCTTCGGATCGCGGCTCGACATCGGCTGCAGCATGACACCCCCGCCGACCCGGCCGCCGAGCTGCGGCCGCCTTACCGCTCGATCACGAGCTTCGTCCAGTCGCACTCCAGCAGAGCGTCGGCGGCATCGGCCCAGCTCACGACCGACGTCGTGACGCGCTCGGGCCGCAGCGCGCCCCTCGCCGCCAGCTCGAGCACGGGCCCGATCGCCTCGCGCGCGTTGACGCGGCCGGTCTTGAAGGTGATGCCCTTGGTATACATCTCGAGCAGCGGCAGCGACGGCTGCTCGCCGAAGTAGATCGCGGTGCTCGTGCACGTCCCGTCAGGCGCCGTCGAGCGCAGCGCCAGCTCAAGGCCATCGGGATCGGCGCTCGAGTCGACCGTGATCGGGAACGGGCCAAGTCGCTTCGGCGGGTCCGCGAGTGTCTCGGCGCCGAGCGTCTCGGCCGTCTTGCGACGGTCCGCATCGGAATCGACGTACAGGACCGACGCAGCGCCGAGCGCGACCGCAACCCCGACGGCGTACAGCCCGATCGAGCCCGAGCTCGCGCCGCCGACGACGAGAACCGGGGCGCCCGGCTCCTCGGCGAGCGCCGGCGCCACCGACCGCCACCCGTCGCCGATGTTGTCCGATGCGCTCGCGACGGCGGCGGCCTCGAGTCCCGCGGGCACCGGGACGAGCATGTGCTCTGCGTAGGGGACCGCCACGACATCCGCGAGGAAGCCGCCCCACTGCTCGACGGAGGGTCCGAAGCCGTACGTCGACATGAATGCCACGCCGCTGCAGTTGCTCGAGCGGCCGCGCCTGCAGGCGCGGCATTCGCCGCAGGAGATCTGGAACGGGAGGCTGACGAGCTGACCGCGCTCAAACGAGGTGACCGCGTCGCCGACGTCGAGCACCTCGGCGACGCACTCGTGCCCGATCGGAAACGGCGCGATGAACGGCGACTGGCCGCTGATGATCAGCGCGTCGAGGTCGCACGTGGCGACGGCCACGGGACGGACGAGCGCGGCCGCGTCCGAGGCCAGCTGCGGGTCGGGCGCTTCGCGCCACTGAAGCTCTTTGGGCGCGGTGTAGGTGAGCGCAAGCACGTCGGAAGCGCCTCAGCCCACGCGGCTCGACTGACCGCCGTCGACAGCGAGCAACACGCCGGTTATGAAGCGGGCCTCATCAGAAGCGAGGAAAACGGCGGCGTGGGCCACGTCCCAGGCGGTACCCATGCCACCCTTGAGCGGCACGCTGGCATCGCGCATCGCCGCGTAGTCCTCGCGTGGAATACCGAACGCACGCGCGACCGCATCGACGCCCATCGGCGTGTCGATCAGGCCGGGAAGGATCGCGTTGACGCGGATCCCGTGCTGCGCATAGGCCTGCGCGAGCGAGACGGTGAGCGCGTCGAGAGCCGCCTTGGACATCTTGTAGGCATGCGGCGGGTTGCTCGTCGGCGCGACCCCGGCGACGAGCGCGGCGATCGAGGAGACATTCGTGATGACCCCGTGACCCTGCTCGCGCAGCACGGGAAGCGCCGCCTTGGCGATCAGCAACGCTCCACCTGCGTTGACGCGCATGATCAGCTCCCATGCCGCCAGATCGATCGCCTCACACCACCCGTCGCCGGAGGCGATCCCCACGTTGTGGTGCACGATGTGAAGGCTCTCAAACCGCTCCAAGCATGCGGCCACCGCGGCGCGACAGTCCTCCTCGACGCTGACGTCGCCGACAATCACAATCGCCTCACCGCCCGCCGCCTCGATCTCTCGGGCGGTCTCCTCGGCCGCGGATCGCTCGCGGTCAAGCAGCGCCACGCGGGCGCCCTCGCGCGCGAACATGATCGCCGTCGCCCGCCCGTTGCCGATGTTCTGCCCAGGTATCTGCCCGGCGCCGGTCACGATCGCGACCTTGCCGGCGAGCCGGCCATCTCTACGGAGGTCCGGCAAATGCTCTCGTGCGGGCGAGCTCATTCGCGCAGGTCGGCGGGCAGCCCGCTCGCCATGATCGGCGGGTCGGGCTTCAGGCCCGTCGTCGCGATCAGTCGCGCGATCGCGAGGTAGTGACCAATCACGAGCAGCAGCTCGATCACCTGCCGCGTGCCGAGGCGAGCATCGAGCTCGGCCACAGCCTGCTCGCTCGCGGCGCCGTCGAGGATCACTTCGCGAGCGAAGCGCAGGACGAGGGCCTGCTCGGCGGTCAGGCTCCGGTCGCTTTCGCGATCACCCTCGATCGCGGCGATCTGCTCGTCGCTCGCGCCGACCGCCCGCGCGATGACGTCGTGCTGGACCCACTCATAGGGAGAGCTTGCGAGGTGGGCGACCTGCAGGATCGCGAGCTCGCGCAGGAGTGGATCGAGCTCCAGTCGCCGCAGCAGCGCGCCGCTGTATTTCAGCCACGGGTCGAACGCGCTCTCGGCGTGGGCGACCATTCCGAACAGGCTCAGCGGGGTGCTCGCGAGGAGCTCGCGGACGGAGTCCGGCGCGGTAGCGGGGTCGACGTAGGGAAGGCGTGGCATCAGGTCTCCGCGAGCTGCATGCGCGTCGGATCGAGGATGCTACTCGGCGCTCGCCGATCGCGGTTGGATACCGGCAAGACGCGCGGGCGTCTAACGTTGCGAGCGCCGCCCACACCAAGGGGGTCCAAGGATGCCGACTAGCTATGACGCGATCGTGATCGGAGCCGGGCCCGCGGGCGAGGTCGCCGCCTCGCGGCTGCACGCCGAGGGACTGCGCACGGCGCTCGTCGAGCGAGAGCTCGTCGGCGGGGAGTGCGCCTACTGGGCGTGCATCCCGTCAAAGACGCTGCTGCGGCCGGCCGAGATGCGCTTCGAGGCGAGGCGCGTCGCCGGGACATCCGAGCCGGAGCAGCGCTGGCGCGAGGTTGCCGACTACCGCGACTTCATGATCCGCCACCTCGACGACTCAAAGCAGGTGTCCGACTACCGCGAGGAAGGCGTCGAGGTCCACAAAGGCGAGGGGCGGATCGTCGCCGAGCGTACCGTCGAGGTCGCCGGCGAGAGCTTGTCGGCCGAGCGGATCATCCTCGCGAACGGCTCCGATCCGCAGATACCGCCGATCGAGGGTCTCGAGCAGGCCGGCTACTGGACCAACCGGGAGGCGACGACGCTCACGGAGATCCCAGCGAGCGTCGTCGTCCTTGGCGGCGGCCCCGTCGGCATCGAGCTGGGCCAGTTCCTCCGGCGCTTCGGCGCGCAGGTCACGATCGTCCACGACGGCTCACGCCTGCTTGCGCGCGAGGAGCCTCGAGTCGGCGAGCTGCTCGCCGACTCGCTCATCGGCGAAGGGATCGACCTGCGCCTCGGCGCCGAGGCGACGGGGGTCGCGCGGGCTGAGGGAAAGCGGACCGTGACGCTCGCCGGCGGAGCCCTCGTGAGCGCGGACGAGCTGCTCGTCGCGACCGGTCGCGCGCCGCGCTCGGCCGACGTCGGGCTGCAGGCCGCCGGCATCGAGGCCGACCGGCGGGGGATCAAAGTCGACGAGCGCTGCCGCGCCGGCGAGGGCGTGTGGGCAATCGGCGACGTGACCGGCGTGATGACCTTCACGCATGTCGCCAAGTACCAGGCGCGCGTCGCGTGCGCCGACATCTTCGGAGCGCCGGCCCGGGCCGACTATGGCGCGATCCCACGCGTCGTGTTCTGCGATCCCGAGATCGCGGCCGTAGGGCTCACCGAGGCGGGCGCCCGCGAGCGGGGCATCGACGTCGCGACGGCCAGCGTGACCCTGGCGGATGCGATCGCAAGGCCGTGGACGTATGAGCAGGACCCGCGCGGCGAGCTCGGCGTGATCGCCGATCGCAACCGCAAGGTCCTGATCGGAGCATGGGCCGTCAGCCCGCTCGCCGGCGAGTGGATCCACTACGCGGCGCTCGCGATCAAGATCCAGGCTCCGCTGGCGGTTCTGCGTGACACCGTCGCCCAGTTCCCCACCTACAGCGAGGCCTATCTAAAGGCGATCGAGGCACTGGAGATCTGAGACCCGCAATCGGGCCAGGCGCCGCCGCAGCGCTCAGCGGATCTGGGGCGGGCGCGCGAACAGCGCCGTCAGCCGCCCGCTGCGCGAATTGGCTGCGCCGGCAAGCGGCGGCAGGTGGAGTGCTTCCTCGATCGTGCCGAGCACCCCATAGTGATCCACGGGAACGGTCTCGCGCGCGCCGTGGTGGACGTCGGGGCCGATCACGATCGTGGCTATATGCCCGCCCCGTGCGGCCCCGCCGCAGCAGCCCGCATCCGAGCTGCCCTCATCCCAGGTGAGCACGAGAAAGCCGTGCGGACCGAGCTCGCGCACCAGCGCCGGTAGGGTCCGCTCGAGGAATCGATCCGCGCCCGAGACCCCGCAGTCGTGACCGTCGTCGCAGAGGTTCGGCGTTATCCACACGAAGGTCGGGAGCTTCCCGTCGCGCAGGTCAGCTGCGAGCTGCCCGAAGCCGACGAGCCGCTGGCAGCGGCCGGGAGAGGAGGCGACGTCGTCGTAGTAGATGAAGGGGTTGTGCTTCTTCGCATAGCCGCCGGCTGCGGCGCCGCGGAAGCACGGCCCGGGCGCATCCTCCAGGTAGGCCTTCCACGAGACGCCCGCCGCTTCGAGCTCATCGACGATGTTCGGCGCCCGGACGTGGCAGTCGGTGCAGTCCGAGCTCACGCCGTTCGTCGACCCGCTCGTCAGCGCCAGGTAGTTCGGCAGCGACGGATGGGCGACTGCGTAGCTCCGGCTGGCGAGGCCGTAGCGTCGGATCAGCGAGTTGGTATACGGCGCCGCCGCGTTGCCGACGACGTCGGTGCTCTCCGCGTTCTCCATCACGACCACGACCACGTGTGAGCTACGCGCCCGCGGGAGTCTCGCGAGGGATTGGACGCGCAGCGGCTGCCCTGGCTGCGCGTGCGTGCAACCACCCGCGGAGATCATCACGAGCGCGACAGCGCTCGCCCTTAAGAGAAGGCTGCACCGCACGGGTCGATCATCGCACGGGCAGTGATCAGCCCTCTCTCGCTCAGGCTGCCTCGGGCCGGTACGGCCCGGGCTTGGGCCGCGGCCGGCCGCCGGGAAAGGCGAGGCGCAGGATCGTGCGGTGGACTGTCCCGAGCTGCTTGCGCAGCGGGCCGGTGTTGTAGGGCAGCTCATAGCGACGGCAGATGTCGCGGACCCGCGGCGCGATCTCGGTGTAGCGGCTGGAGGGCATGTCGGGGTAGAGGTGGTGCTCGACCTGGAAGCTCAGGTTTCCTGCGAGCAGGTGAAACAGCGGACCCCCGTCGATGTTGGCCGCGCCGAGCAGCTGGCGCACGTACCAGCCGCCGCGCGTCTCATCGGCAACCTCCTCCTCGCTGAACGTGTACGTCTGGTCGGGGAAGTGCCCGCAGAAGATGATCGAGTATGCCCATACGTTTCGGACGATGTTCGCGGTGAAGTCAGCGGCGAGGGTGGACTTGAAGGCGCGGCGCCGCGTTCCGCCCCCGGCGAGCGCGCCGGTGAGCGCGGGGAAGGCGATGTAGTCCTTGACGACCTGCCCGCGCGCCTTCGCGCCGATCGCCTTCAGCTCCTCGATCACCTTGGCCTTAGACTTCTCACCCGAGCGGATGGCGTCTCCGTTGAGGTCGTGCACGGCCACGCCCCACTCGAAGAACCCCATCAGCAGCAGGTTGTACAGCGGCTGAAACAGGTAGACCGGGTGCCACTTCTGGTGGGGGTCGATCCGCATGATCTCATAGCCCAGATCGCGATCCTTGCCCCGGATGTTGGTGAACGTGTGGTGCTCGTAGTTGTGCGAGTGACGCCACGCGTCGGCCGGCGAGGCGGTGTCCCAATCCCAGCTCTGGGAGTTGATGTCCGGGTCGTTCATCCAGTCCCACTGGCCGTGCATGACGTTGTGGCCGATCTCCATGTTCTCGAGGATCTTGGCGAGCGAGAGGGCTGTTGTGCCGGCCAGCCACAGCGGCTTGAAGCGCGAGCCGAGCAGCATCGCGCGCGCCGCGAGCACCAGCTGACGGTGGAGCCTGATCGTGCTGCGGATGTAGCGGGAGTCGCGATCGCCGAGATCAGCGAACACCTCATCGTGAATCGCGTCGAACTCACGTCCGAGCTCCTCGATCTGCTCGGGCGTCAGACGGGCCAGCGGGCTCTCGATCTCTTCGGAGCTCGGGGGTGGTCTATGGGTCGCGGTGGCGGACATATCGGTTCCTTTGTTCTGCTTTGGTTGGGGAGGGCTACAGATCGATCTCGACGGCGCCCTCGGGCGCGTTGATGCAGGTTTGGAGCATTTCGCCCGGCTGACCGTGGACCCGACCGGTGCGCAGGTCACGTACCCGGCCCGCGCGCAGGCGCCCGACGCAGGTGTGGCAGATGCCCATGCGACAGCCAAAGGGCAGGGTGGCGCCCGCGTTCTCGCCCGCGAGCAGGATCGGTTGCTCGCCGTCGCTCGAGGCCTCGATGTTGCTGGAGCAGAAGCGGATCGCTCCGCCCTGCCCGCGCTCGCCATCACCGACATGCGCGTCGGGCTGAAAGTGCTCGACGTGCAGCAGCCCGGCGTCGCCGTCACTCCTCCAGCGCTCGCTCATCGCCTCGAGCAGCCCGGCCGGCCCACACAGGAACGCCTCGCGCTCGCGCCAGTCGGCACACAGATCGTCGAGCTCCGCCGGGGTCACGCGACCCCGCTCGCCGGTGATCCGCTCGTGCAGTCGGTATCCGGCGTGGCCTGTATCGAGCTTGTGCAGCTCGCGACCGAAGATGACTCCGTCGGCGGTCCGGGAGCAATGCACGTGGACCACGTCGTCGAGCCTGCCCTGACGTGCGAGGCTGCGCAACATGCTCATTATCGGCGTGATCCCACTTCCGGCGCTGATGAACAGCAGCCGCTGGGGCAGTGGGTCGGGCAGCACGAACGTGCCTTCGACCCCCCCCAGCCGCACGATCGCTCCCGGCCTCACGCGACCGAACAGGAAAGGCGAGACCTTGCCCGCTGGCACGAGCTTCGGAGTGATCGCGATGCACCCGTCGGCGCGCTGCGGATCCGAGGTCAGCGAGTAGGCGCGCCAGTGATGGATCCCGTCGACCTCGATGCCCAGGCGCACGTACTGCCCGGGGCGGTGGCCGGGCCATTCCCAGCCCGGCTTGATCAGCACCGTGACCGCGTCGGCCGTCTCGCGCTCGACCCGCTCGATGCGACCGCGAAGCTCTCGCGTCGACCACAGCGGGTTGATCAGCTCCAGGTAGTCGTCGGGCAGCAGAGGAGACGTAAAGGAGCGGACAAGCCCCAACGCCCTGCGGCGGCCCGCTGACACCTGCGGGACCGCTCCACGTTCAGCCACCTCCGCCACCCTGCTGGCGAGTCTCGCTGGATTGAGGGAGATGGATACGCATGACTTGAGATAATGATACCTCAAACGAGGTTACATAGATCATGGTACCCTTAACCGTGATGGCGGTTACAGGCTCTGGCACGGTCGATCGCCCCGATCAGACGCATCGAGGGTCGGCCGAGTATGACCTCACGGTCGAGCAGCTCGCGGCCGAGGTCGGGATGTCGGTGCGCAACATCCGCAACCACCACACACGGGGCCTCTTGCCCCCGCCGGAGGTGCGAGCGCGGGTCGGCTACTACAACGCCGAGCACGTGGCGCGGTTGCGCCTGATCCTCGACCTGCAGGCCGACGGCTTCAACCTGGCTTCGATCGAGCGGCTGTTGAGCGGATCGGATGGACTGGCCGAGCGTCTGCTCGGGCTGCGCGAGGCCGTGAGGACTCCGTTCGAGGCAGAGACTCCGGAGGTGATAACGGCGGAGGAACTCTCCAACAGGTTCGGCGACGTCGACGCAAAGGACATCGAGCGGGTGCGCAAGCTCAAGCTTCTCGTTCCGCTGGGCGACGGCCGTTTCGAAGCTCCGAGTCCTGCGCTGCTGGGAGCCGCCGAGCAGGTCGTGGCAATGGGTATCCCGATGCACGCGGCACTGGTGCTCGTCGAGCGCGTCAGCCGCAATTGCGAGTCGATCTCACGAGCGTTTACGAAGCTCTTCCTCAGGGAGCTGTGGGAGCCGTTCGACCAGGCCGGTCAACCTGAGGAGCGCTGGGACGAGTTGATCGAGGCGGTCAACTCCCTCCGACCCCTTGCCTCAGAGGCGCTGCTCGCGCTGTTCAAGCAGAGAATGACCAGCCAACTGGAGGATGCGTTCGGCAAGGTGCTGGAGCACCAGGCCAAGCGGAAGTAGCGCCCGCCTCTCGAGCGCGTCCTGCCGGCCCCGCCTCCGCCGCGGCGGCCGGCCGCTCTACGCCGCCGCGCCGGCGCCGAGCTCGAAGCGCACGCCAGTGAGCTCCTCCGATACGGCCCACAGCCGCTCGGCCACGTCCTCATCGCGCGCAGCGCGGCTCGGCGAGACGAGATGGGGATGGCCGCGGAACTCGCCGATCCCGTCCGGCCCGAGGTAGCTTCCCCCCTCAAGGCCGGGATAGGTCGCGGCGTACAGCACCGGCAGGGCGCCCATGTCGGCGCTCTGGGCCATGATCAGGTTGCTCGCGCGCATCACGATGCGGTCGAGCGCCGGCGGCGCGGCCGTCTGCAGGTTCGTCGCGGCATAACCGGGGTGGGCGGCGACGCTCTTTGTCGCGCGGCCGGCTGCGCGCAGGCGCCGGTCCAGCTCCAGCGCGAACATCAGGTCCGCGAGCTTTGACTGGCCGTATGCGCCCCACCGTTTGTAGCCGCGCTCGGACTGGAGGTCCTCGAAATTGATCCGCCCCATCTTGTGGGCGTTGCTCGACAGCGTCACGACGCGGGCGTCGTCGCGACCCTCCGTCGCCCCGATCAGGCGACCGGTCAGCGCGAAGTGGCCGAGCAGGTTCGTGCCGAGCTGCAGCTCGAAGCCGTCCGTGGTCTCACGGCGCGGAGGCGCCATCACGCCGGCGTTGTTGATCAGCAGGTCTAGGCCATCGTGACTCGAGCGGAACCCATCGGCGAACGCCTGCACCGACGCCAGGTCGCCGAGGTCGAGCTCCGCGAGCTCCAGCTGCGCGTCGGGCGCCGCCGCCTGGATCGTGCGCAGCGCCTGCGCGCCCTTCGCGCTGTTGCGGCAGGCGAGCACGACGCTCGCCCCGTGGCGCGCCAGCTCTCGGGCGCTCACCAGCCCAAGGCCGCTGTTGGCGCCCGTGACCACCGCCGTGCGGCCGCTCTGGTCGGGGATCTGCTCGCTGGTCCACTTTGCGCTCATCGGTTCTCTCCTTGCTGAGGGGAAGGCTTCAGGGCACGAGGACGATCTTCCGGTGTGAGCCCGCCCGCCACTCTAGTAGTGCCCCGCCGCCGCGCTCAGCCCGAGGCGGCTAAAGACGCCGTCGGCCGCGACGACCACCTGCGCGCGGACCTCACGCCAATCGCGCGAGGATCACCGGGGCATGCGTCGGGGCGAGGCTGCCACCGAGGGGCTCGGGCGTGACGAGCACTTCATCGACGCCGTGCAGGTCGCCGGGAACATCGACGGCCGCGGAGCCCGCCGCGGTGACGTCGAACAGGGCGCTCGTCGGCATCGGCGAGCCTCCGCGGCGCCTCAGCCACACCTCGTAGATCTTGCCCGCCGGCGCCGCCGGCATCCGCCGGACGATCAGCTCGCCGTGTCCTTCGGTCAGGCGCATGACCGCGCTCGCCGATCGCGCGGCGACGCTTGCGCGCACGAGTCGCGTCCGCTGCGATCCGCCCGAGGAGAGCATCAGGCCGCCCACGATCGCTACCAGCGCCGCCAGCACCGCGGCGAGCGCGAGAACGGCGCGAGCGCTCGGCGCACGCGGGCGCGCTGCGCGCCGCTCCGAGCCACCTTTTGCCGTCGCGACGCGCTCGGCGCGAGCGTTGGCGATCACACGACGCTTCAGCGCGCGCGGGGCGGGCAGTTGCGGCGCGGCCATCGGCAGCTCATCGACGACCGACTGCAGCGCCGCGACCTCGTCGCGACAGATGACGCACGTAGCCATGTGCCGGCGGAACTCGGCGGCCTCGTCCGGGCCGAGGGCGCCGAGCACGTAGGCGCCCGCGTCGCGCCCGCAGTCGCTCTGCTCGCGGCCGAGATCGCGCGCGGTCATACGGCCGCCACCTCCGACCGGTCGCCAAGCAGGAGTCTCATCTTGGTCAAGCCTAGGCGCATGCGCCCCTTGATCGTGCCGACGGGCGTCCCGAGCATCTCGGCGATCTGCGAGTGGGTGAAGCCGCCGAAGTACGCCAGCTCGATCACCTGCCGCTGCTCTGCGGGCAGCTCGCCGAGCGCGCCGCGGACGGCTTGCGACTCCTCCCGGCGTGCAGCCTCGGCATCAGTCATCTCGGGCGCGGCCATCCGCTCGATGATCCCGTCGTCGGCGACGTTGCGGCTGTCGCGCGCGAGATGTCGGCGCAGCGCATCAATCGCTCGGTTGTGGACGACGCCGAGCACCCACGAGCGCACGCTGCCACGCGTGCGGTCGTAGCGCGCGCCGCTGCGCCACAGCGACAGGAAAGCCTCCTGCACGACTTCCTCGGCCATCGCTCGACGGCCGCACATGCGGTAGGCGAGCGAGAACGCGGGACCGCCGTGGCGATCGAAGACGACCTCAAATGCGCGCGCCTCGCCTTCACGCACGAGCACCATCAGATCCTCATCGGCGAGGTCGCGCAGGTCACCGCGATGTGTGAGGCGGTTCGATCGGAACACTCCATCGATTCTTACGCGCGCGCGGGGCGGATGGATCACTGCCCAGCGGACAGGCCTGCCGGCATCGGCGGTGCTCCGGCCGTGGGCGAATCCCACTCGTTCATCTGCTAGGCGCCGTGAACGCTGTCGCGCGCCTGGAGCCGGAGCGAGTCCGATCGGCGCAACGGGCGCACGCGCGCAGGTCTACTAGCCTGGGCGGTTCTCGTGAGCACTCCCCGGCCGACCGTCACCGCGCCCCGCCTGGTGCCGGGCGCGCTCGCCGCGCGTCACCCCGGCATCGCCGCGACGGCGGGCGTCTTCTTCGCCGCGCTGCTCGCGTTCCTCGCGATCGGCGCGGCGCTGCCGGTGCTTCCCGACTACGTGCGCGGGCCGTTGCACGCTGGCGACCTCGCGGTCGGGATCGTCGTCGGAGCATTCGCCGTCACAGCGGTCGTCTGCCGCCCGCTCGCCGGCCGCCAGGCCGACGCGCGCGGGCGTCGGATCGTGCTTGTCGCGGGCGCCCTGGCGATGGCGCTCGGCGGGGCGCTGTACCTGCTCGCAAACAGCGTGGGCGCGCTGATCGCGGCGCGGCTCGTCGTCGGGGCGGGCGAGGGCGCCGTCTACACGGCCGGCGCGACCTGGGCGGTCGACCTCGCGCCTGAGGACCGCCGGGGCCTCGCGCTCGGATTGTTCGGGCTCGCGGTCTGGGGCGGGCTCTCGGTGGGGCCGATCGCCGGAGAGCTGCTGCGCTCGGGCGTCGGATACGACGCCGTGTGGATCATGACCGCCGTGCTCCCACTCGCCGGCGCGGCAATAGCGGTCCGCCTGCCCGAGCCTCCGCGCGCCGTCGGCGCCCGCGCGCCCGGACCGCTCGCGTTCTTCCCGCGCGCGGCGCACCGGCCCGGCATCGCGCTGGCGCTCGCGAACGTCGGCTACGCGGCGCTCGCGGGGTTCGTCGTGCTGCACCTGCGCGCGCGCGGAATCGGCGGCGGGGCGACGGTGTTCACGGCCTTTGCTCTCGCCGTCTTCGCCAGCCGCCTGGCCCTGAGCCGCATACCCGATCGCGCGGGCGCGCGGCGCACGGCGACGGCGGCGGGACTGCTCGAGGCGCTTGGGTTGGCGATCATCGCGGTCGCGGGCTCGCTCGTGGTCGCGCTCGCGGGGGCGGTAGTCGTCGGCGTCGGCTTCTCGATGCTGTTTCCGTCGCTCGCGTTGATGGTGGTCGGCGAGGTCGGCGACGAGCGCCGCGGCTCGGCGCTCGGGGCGTTCACCGCGTTCTTCGACATCGGCGTCGGACTCGGCGCCCCGATCGCGGGAGCGACGGCATCGCTCGCGGGCTACCCAGCCGTCTTCGTGCTCGCGGCTGCGGCGGCGCTGTGCACGGCGGCACTGGCAGCCACCGCGCCACTCACGACGCGTCCAGCGCGCGTGCCGCGGACGGCAAGCTGACGATATGGCCAACTCGCCGCGACATGCGTCGATCGAGCCGCCCGACGTACTCGTCCTCGGTGGCGGGGGAATCCTCGGTGAGGCGTGGATGAATGCGCTGCTCGCCGGGCTTGAGGAGTCGAGCGGGTATGACGCGCGAAACTGCGCCTGCTTCATCGGCACCTCCGCGGGGTCGATCGTGGCGAGCGCGCTTGCCGGCGGTGTCCGTCCCCGCGTGCGGCTCGGCGACATCGCCGAGCGCCCGGCGGCGGCGCAGGCCGATGTCGGCGAGAGCCAGTCAGGAGTCCGGCGTGCGGTCGAAGCGCTCGCCGAGCTCGGCAGCGTGGCCGCAGCGCCGCTTGCCTCGCTCGCCTTGACGTCGACCGCGGCGGGCGGCGCAGCCCTGCGGCGCCTGGCGCTCGCGCGCATTCCCCGCGGCCGCCGCTCGCTGGCGGAGCTCGGCCGCATGGTCGAGCGCCTGGGCGTGCAGTGGGACGGTCGCCTCCAGCTCGCCGCCGTCGAGCTCGAGAGCGGCCGGCGCGTGATGCTCGGCGCCCCGGGCGCGCCGGAGCTGTCGGTGTCCGAAGCCGTCCAGGCCTCGTGCGCGATCCCGGGCGTGTTCCGGCCGGTGAGCGCCGGCGGGAGCACCTACGTGGACGGCGGCGTGTGGAGCCCGACGAACATGGACGCCGCGCAGGTCACCCGCGGCAGTCGCGTGCTGTGCCTGAACCCGACCGGCTCGATGCGACCGACGCTGCGTGTCCCCGCCGGTGCGATCGGAGCGGTGTCGCGGTCGCTCGCGGCGGCCGAGTCGCTCGCCCTCTCGCGCCGCGGCGCGAAGGTGACGACGGTCAATCCCGACCCGGCGTCGTTGCGAGCGATGGGGACGAACCTGCTCGATCCGCGTCGGCGAGCTGACGTGATCGGCGCCGGGCTCGCGCAGGGCCGGCAGCTCGCTCAGGCCTTCGCGGTAGCGTAGGTGAAGCTACGATCCAGCTGTGCCCGATCACCTGTGTTTCACCGACTCCGACGAGGCCAATGCGTTGATTGCCTCGGAGCCAATGGCGCTGCTCGTCGGGTTCGCCCCGGATCAGCATTGGTCGGTACTGAGTGGACACAGAGAGGAAACGCCGACGCAGCGCCGTGCCGCCGGACGAACGGACGGCTGATCTCGCCATGGCCCACACGCCCAAGCTGCGCTACGTGGATCCGTATAAGCGACGAGGTCGCCTGTATCTCGCGCTGTGCCGGTTCTCCGCCACCAAGGCAGGCGCCTGGCTAGCCGTCAACATCGCGTGGAAGGTCGACCCGTATCTGCTGAAGCTCACGAGCGGTCGGTTCAGCACTGCGGGGCCGCTTGCCACAGCGCTGCTCGAGTCGCGAGGCGCGCGGACAGGTCAGCCGCGCCGGAATGCCACGCTCTACTTCCACGACGGCGATCGGGTGACGATCATCGCATCGAAGCGGGGGTGGCCGACGAACCCAGCCTGGTACTACAACCTCCGCGAGCATCCCGACATCGTTTTCGGCAACCTGCCGTTCCGCGCCGAAATCGTGGCGGACGAAGCCGAGCGGCAACGACTGTGGAATCTTGCTGACCGCGTCTTCCCTGAGTACGCCGACTACCGGGAGAAGGCTGGACGAGTCATCCCGATCTTTCAGCTGGTTCCTCGCTAGCCCGACCGAGTTTCTCGGAGACCTCGAATGGCGCTGATGCGTCGAGCTGCGGTGCCGGGACGGGGCGCCATGTCGAGCTACGGATAGCATTGGCTGAGTGCCCGACCGTCTCCACTTCACCGATTCAGACGAGGCCAACGAGCTGATCGCGACGGATCCGATGGCGCTGCTCGTCGGGTTCGCGTTGGATCAACAGGTGAGCGTCCAGAAGGCGTTCTCCGGGCCGCTGGTGCTGCGGGAGCGCCTCGGCGCGATCGACGCCGCGACGCTGGCGTCCGTCGATCTCGAGCCCGTCTTCCGCGTGCGGCCCGCGATCCACCGCTTCCCGGGGGCGATGGCCAAGCGCGTGCACGACTTGGCGGTTCACGTGTGCGAGCGCTACGGCGGCGACGCGGCGCGCGTATGGACGGGAGCGGCCGACTCGCATGAGCTGCGCGCGAACCTGGCCGCGCTGCCGGGATTCGGCGAGATGAAGGTCAAGGCGCTGAGCGCCGTGCTCGCCAAGCGCTTCGGCGTGGAGGCGGCGCAGGAGCTCGTGCCGTGGCATCCGACGCTGGGCGACGTCGACTCGCCGCAGGCGCTGCTCGACTACCAGGCGGCAAAGCGGGAGCACAAGTTGTCGCTGAGGGCGAACGCCGCCCGCTGAACCGACGGGTAGCGCCGCCGTCGGTTACGAGATCGACCCCTCGGGCCGGATGACCGCGTTCGCCAGGGACCTTTAGCCGACCGCAGGCTCCCCCGCTTGCGGCAGCGGCGGCATGCCCAATATTGCGCGCGTTTCATTCGTGCTGTTGGTGGCGGGGAATGCCTCGTTCGGGACAGCCATGCCCAGCCGCTCGCAGATCGGCTCCCAGCCCTCTGACGGAGTCCACTCCAGCAGCCGGCCTGCGGGAACGCCTGCGCGTACCTGAGCGTTGTGGTGCTCGAACGCGTCCATCATCGCGGTGGGGTTTCCCAGATCGTCGGAGAAGCGCTCCCTAAACATCTTGTGGACCGCCGCGAACCACTGCCCAAGCCCAGGCGGCGCGCTGTCAAAGACGTGGAATATCGTGTTGGAAGCGCTGCGGTACCAGGCATCGGGGTCGCGCGTCGAGAGCAACACGAGCGCATCGGGATTTGCGGCCGAGATCTCGCGCCAGAAGGAGGCTCCCGGCCAGTCGACCAGTGCCACGTAGCCGCTCAACAGCTCCTGCCAATCGACATCGCGGCGATCGATCGCGTCCGTCCACCCTGGCACCTGAGCGGGGTCGTTGATGATCTCGAGCATGTGGTGGCAGCGACCTCCGAGCAGCTGCTCGAGCGCCAGCTTCAGCGAGGCTGTGCCCGTCCGTCCCACGCCAGCTCCGACGACCTTCAGCGGCATCTGCCCCTCCCCTGTTGCTGCTCACCCAACCCGGAATCCCTGCCGGCCCCGGAATCCTACCGAGACGCGAACTCCGTCGTAGCGCGGGACCGAGGCGCCGTTAGCCCGGAACCTAAGCGTGAGGGATCGTACGGCCGTCGGGCGTTGTCGCTGAGGGCGCGCTACCGGCTGAACAGCCACGCCGGCGGCGTCGGGCAAGCCTATGAAGCCCTTGCTGAGGCCCTTTGCCATGCGTGCGAGGGGCGCGTGCGCTGGTCGAATCGCACATTCACACGCAGTTCTCAGGTCCCTCACAGGCAAACACTACGGCCGCGGCGCATATTGAGATCAACCACAGACCGACAATGAAAGGGGACCACCATGACCCTCAGGGACAAGATTTCGAGCAGGCGCAAGCTCAGCAGGCTCATCGCGGCCGGCGCCGCGTCCGTCGCGCTTGCGTTCGGTGGCTACGGCATCGTCAGCGCAACCGCCGGCACCGGCTCAGGCGTCGCGTCGACCGCGTCGTCCGCCTCGGCCACATCAGGGCAACGCGTCCCCAGCGGCGGGGGATCCAACGCTCGGTCAGGACCGGCCGCCGGGGGATCATCCGGCACGGTCGACAGCGTTTCCAAGTCGAGCTTCACAATATCGACTCCAGCGGGTCAGAAGGTGACCGTCAAGAAGGCGTCCTCTACGAAATACCACAAAGGGACAAGCTCGAGCTCGGCGAGTGCCATCAAGAAAGGCGTAAGCGTCCTCGTACTTGGGACGACCAGCGGAACGACCATCACGGCCAGCAAGGTCGTCGTGCAATCGACTGCCGGCGGCGGAGCTAGGACTCCCTCGGCGGCAGGGGTGGTCCCCTTCCAGCGCGGTGCACAGTCCACGTCAAAGCAGGTCGGTCAGATCCCAGCGAACTACAGTCAGGGATCGGGTACGATCGTCAGCGGAACGGCAGCGAATAAAGCGACTGAAGCTGCGTTGGCGGCCTACCCGGGAGGCGTCGTCGACCGTGTTGTGAAGCTGAGCAACGGCGAGTACGAGGTCCACAACATCGGCGTCAACTGGCCGCACCACATCTTCGTCAACCAGAACTTCAAGGTCGTCGGCGCCAATTAGCGCCGGTCTCGCTCGCGCGGTGGAGCTCTCCCCGCGCGAGGACGGCTGTCTGCTCGTGCTCACGCACGCGTTCGGCGACCGCTTCAAGGCGGCTCGCGACGCGGCCGGCTGGCACGTCTGCCTGCAATGGCTGGCGCGCATGCTCGACGGTGCCCCGACTGGGCGCGGCCAGGACGTCGAAGGAGTGCCGCGCGGATGGCGAGAGCTCAATCGCAGCTACGAGCAGCGCTTCGGCATCGACCCCGCGGAGGCGACACCGCCTCCGGCGACGTGAGCTGGGTCGCTAAAGCACTGTTGCTGCGCGGTCGATGCTGAGCATAGGATGCGCATTCATGCGGGGGTAAGGCTCATACCGGCGCTCGCTGCAACGATCGCGCTCGCTGTCTGCAGCACCGGCTGCGGTTCCTCGAGCGCGGTGCTCGACCCGGTTGCACAGGCCGCCGAGGTGACATCGAACGTCGGCGGTGCCCACATGGCGCTCGAAGTACAGGTGAGCGCTGCCGCGCTGCCTGCCCCGTTCACGATGAGCGGAGAAGGGTTCTTCAACTACAAGACGCGCGAAGGATCGCTGTCGCTGGACATGACCGGGCTCCCGAGCACGGCCGCCGCGAGCCTGCCGTCGGGCTCGCTGCACATGGAAGAGCTGTTCACGTCCGCGGCGATCTACGTCGGCTCACCGCTGTTCGCGGGAAAGCTTCCCGGCGGCGCGCAGTGGATGAAGATCGACCTCAGCAAGTTCGGCCAGGCCCTCGGCCTCAACCTCCAGCAACTGGCCGGCGGCCAGTCGAACCCGGCGCAATTCCTCGAATACCTCAAGGCCAGCGGCGGCACGGTGACGCCCGTCGGGCACGAGTTCGTGCGCGGCGTGGCGACGACTCATTACAAGGGCGCGATCGACCTCACCAACGTCGCCGACGTGCTGCCGTCCGGCAACCGCGGCCAGCTGCGCGCGGCGCTCGCCAAGCTGATCGCACAGACCGGCTCCGGCACCATCCCGGTCGACGTGTGGGTCGACGCCCACCGGCTCGTGCGCCGGATCGCGATGACGCTCGCGATCTCGGCCGGCGGCCAGCAGGTGCAGACGCGAATGACGATTGACCTGTTCGGATTCGGGTCGACCCCTGCGGTCACGCCGCCGCCGGCGGCCGAAGTCTACGACGCCACCCAGGCTGCGCTCAGCGGCCTGAGCAGCGCCGCCGGCGGCTGAGACCGCGGGGCGTCAGACCTCGCGCTCGCCGTCGTCGGCGACGCGCCCGCCGAGCTCGATGAAGCCGTCCGGCAGCGGTCGCGCCTGCAGCTTGCAGCCCGGCCCCTGGTCGATTGACACGGCGCGTCCAAGCGCGGCACAGAGCACGATCGCGGCGGAGCCGGTCGCCGGGTCCTCGGCGACGCCGAAGTCGGGGGCGAACACGCGCGCTCGGATCTTGCCGCGCCGCTCATCCTGCCAGGCCCATACTTGCAGGCTGCCCGTGGGCGGGGGCGCAAACGCGTCGACGGCGGTGGGCGCATCGAGCTGGCGGCGCTCGAACCCGGGCGACCACTCTGGTCTCGCGAGGATCCACGCGCGGTCCGCATCGACCCGCGTCCTCACGGCCCCGGCGGGCGGCCGGAGCACCGGCTGGCGCAGAAGCCACGCGCTGCCGACCAGCGGGTGACCGGCGAACGGCAGCTCGGTCGCCGGCGTGAAGATCTGGAGGTGGCTCCCGTCGTCGACGAACATCGTCTCGCTGAACCCGAGCTCGGTTGCGATCGCCTGGCGGCGCGCGCGATCGATCCCGGCGGCGGCGCGGACGACGCCGAGCGCGTTGCCGGACTCGCCGGCGTCGTCGGTGAAGACGCGTAGCACGCGCACGGTCGTCATCGTGCGACCGTATCCGCGGCTGATGCCGCTAGCGGGGGGCAGCGAGCAAACACTCAGCTGAGCGGGCGGTCGCCGATCCAGTAGCGCGGACCCGGGCCGAAGCGCGCCGCCCGATCGTCGGGATTGGAGAGCTTGCAGCGGTCGAGCGAGAGACACCCGCAGCCGATGCATCCCTCGAGGCCGGCCTTGAGCCGCTGCAGCTCGGCAATGCGCTGATCGATTCTCGCGGTCCATGTGCGCGAAAGACGCGACCAGTCGCGCCGGGTGGGCGCGCGACCGGGAGGCAGCCTTGCGAGCTCCGCGCCGACTTCCTGCAGCGTCAGCCCGATGCGCTGGGCGAACACGATGAACGCGATCCGGCGCAACACCGCTCGCCGGTAGCGACGATGGCCCGAGCCTGCACGCTCGGAGGCGATCAGGCCTCGCTCCTCATAGAACCGCAACGCCGATGACGCAACGCCACTTCGACGCGCGACTTCGCCGATCGTCAGCGACTCAACCAAGGCACGGATCTAATCACGTCCGGGCCTTGACTTCAAGTTAACTTGAACTTGTATCTTGCTCTTCGACCCGCAATCTCGCGTCCAAGGAGGCCCAATGACCACACCGCCAACAGCGAGCCAGCAGATCACCGAGGAGGTCACCTCCTGGCCGGGAGTTAGCGCCGGCCCGGGCCGCCGCGGCGAGTTCGCCTTCAAGCTCGGCCGCGAGGAGATTGGTCACCTGCACGGCGACCACGCCGCCCACTTCTTCTTCCCCAAGGATCTCTGGCACGATCTCAGCGCGGACGGGCGGATCGTTCCGCACCCGGTATTCCCCCAAAAGCAGGGTCCGGCGGCCCGCAGGATCGAGAGTCAAGAGGACGTCCGCGACGTGATCGAGCTGCTGCGACTCAACTACGACCGGGCGGTGGATCGCCATGGAGTCCCAACCAAGGCCGCCTAGCGCAGGGAGCCGAGCTGCTCAGCGCGCCCGACTCAGCGAGGGTCGTCGCGGTCGACGTTCCAGTAGCGCACGACGTTGGCTGAGCGACCGCTCTCCTCCTCGTTGACGGTCACGCCGAAGCGGGCGATCGCCCGTTGCCCGCCTTCGTGATCGCTGTAGAGCAGATCGAGCATCAGCCGTGTCCCGTCCTGCGCGGCCGCGCGCAATCCGTCATAGGAAGGGTCGGCACGGTCGCGGATTGCGCCCTGCCAGAACCCATTGCCGGCGGCGGGGATGTACAGGTCACGCTGCTGGCGGCGGAACGCCTCGAGCGCCGGACGCTCGTGCAACGTGTCCTGCGCATACGGCGCCACGTGCCAGCCGTGCAGAACGGCTATCCCGGCTCCCGCGTTGCGCAGCCCGATCGCCATGTAGATGTGCCCCTCGAAGACGTCGAGCACGCCTCCATGTCCTTCGACCGTCACCCGGTGGCCCTCGCCGAACATGACGCGCTCGGGCGAATCGTCCTCGCGCGAGGGGATCAGCACCGGCCGTTGCGCCGCGAGCAGCGAGCGCTCGGCGAGGCGGGAAGAGCGGCTGGCCGACCTGACCGAGCCGAACGTCGCGGCCGCCAGCACGAGCGTGCCCCCAGCAGTCGCCAGCGAGGAGATCGTGACCCAGTCGGACATGATGCGATGCTAGGGCCTCCGGGGTGCGACCCGCCCAAGGTCGGCTGACGCCTGCGCTAGCTTCCGATCAATGGTCCCCACGATCGACGACCCGAACGTTCACCGACACGGCAACCGTCTGCACAGCCACGCGCACGCCGGACGTCATCGCCACCTCACGCTCCTGCGAAAATCCGAGCCGGTCGCCGAGCCGCATATAGATGATCACGCTCGTGCCGGTCGCGCCCACGACCACAGGCACCACCACGACGAGCACGGCCACTCCCACGGAGGGATACACGACAGCATCAAGCGCTCGCGCGAGGGCATCCACGCCGTCTCGCTCTCACTAGCAGTGCTCGGCCTCGCAGCGGTCGCTCAGACGGTCGTATTCCTTGCCAGCGGAAGCATCGCCCTGCTGGCCGACCTGATCCACAACTTCGGCGACGCCCTGACGGCCGTGCCCCTGGGCATCGCGTTCGCTCTGCGCTCGCGGGTCGCCGAGCGACGCGCAGGCCTCGCGGTCGTGGCGGCCATCTTCATCAGCGCGTGCGTGGCCGCAGTCGAGGCCGTGCTGCGCCTCATTCACCCGTCCGCCCCTACCAACCTCGCGGCCCTGGCGCTCGCGGGGGCGATCGGCTATGCCGGCAACTTCATCGCGGCTCGCATCCGCCTCGGGGCGGGCCGAGCATTGGACAGCCCGGCGCTCATCGCCGACGGGCACCACGCGCAAGCGGACGCCTACGTCAGCCTCGCCGTGATCGCCTCAGCGATCGTCGTGGCGCTTGGAGCGCCGATCGCCGACCCCTTGATCGGTCTTGCGATCACGCTCGTGATTCTGCGCATTACCTGGCAGTCGCGGGCGACGGTACGCGCAGGGCACTCCCACTGAGGAGCGAGCGGGCCGGCTTGTGCGTGAGCGCGGCTCGCGCGCGACCCCTGGCCGCAGCCGCTCAGAACCAGCAGCGCGCCCGCGCCGAGCAGCGCACCGCTGCGCTTGATCGTCGCCCCGGTGCGGCGCCTTGGGCCGGCTCGCTGGATCTGAACGAACCAGACGATGCCCGCGAGGCACAGCAGGCTGGCCACGTAGAAGTTCAGCCGCAGCCCGAGGATGTGGTGTGCCGGGTCAACGCGCAGCAGCTCCTCGCCGATCCGTGCGAAGGAGTAACCGGCAACGTACAGGGCGAACAGGCCGGGGGGGCGAATCGTCCTGCGGCGGCCGAGCCAGATCAGCGCGCCGGCCAGGAGCAGGTTCCAGATCAGCTCGTAAAGGAAGGTCGGGTGGAAGGTCGCGTATTGCGCGTACCCCGCCGGGCGGTGCGCGGGGGAGATCTCAAGGCCCCACGGCAGGGTGGTCGGGCCGCCGAACAGCTCCTGGTTGAAGTAGTTGCCAATCCGCCCGATCGCCTGCGCGACGAGCAGCCCCGGTGCGGCGGCATCCAGGAACAGGGGGATGTTCGCACCCCGCCTGCGTAGCACCCACATCCCCGCGAGCGTGCCGCCGGCGATGCCGCCCCAGATGCCAAGTCCGCCTTTCCACACCGCGAACGGTCCCCACCAGTGGGGCGGCACTTCGTTCCAGCTCGTCGCCAGGAAGTACAGGCGCCCGCCGACGATCCCGGCAGGGAAGCCCCACAGCGCCACCTCACGGACCAGATCGCGCTCGCCGCCGCGCGCCTCCCAGCGGCGCATCGCGATAGCCACCGCGGCGGTGACGGCGAGTGCGTAGGCAAGGCCGTAGGCATGCACGAACAACGGCCCGAGGTGGAACCCGTTCACAGATGGGCTCGGCAGGTATCCGAACGGCGGGTAGATCATTGGTTCTCAGGCTCTGCTTCGTCGCAGCCGTGATGATTTCAAGGCTGCCCCGACGGTGCGCCAGCGCCGTTGAGCTCGCACCGGGCGCCGCCAGGAACGTAAAGCTCGCCGGTCATGACACCTCGGCCCTTAGTGGGCATGGGCCGGCGCGCGCTCGTGGCGACTATCGGCGTGACCGCAGCCGGACCCCGCGAGCCAGAACAGGATCCCGAAGATCACGGCCGCGAGCACGTTCAGGACCAGCTTGTAATCGACGGCGACGGCGCCGAAGATCTCACCGCGCGACGGCCGAGGTCCCGTCGGGATCAGCCCGGCGCCGCTGAACAGGCCGTCGACTATCAGCGCGGCCAGGACCATCGTCACGAACATCAGGGCGACTATCCGCAGCGCAAAGCGCGAGCCGTAGTACTTGCGGTAGGCCACGATGATCGGCAGGACGATCAGGTCGGCGAACAGGAACGCCAGCACGCCGGCGAAGGAGATCCCTCCGGACCACAGGACCGCGGCCAGCGGGACGTTGCCGACCGAGCACACGAAGCTGAGCACGGCGATCAGCGGTCCGACGATGACGTTCTCAACGGCGCTCAGCAGGCCGCCGCTGTGCGTGAGAAAGAGGCCGTTGAAGAAGTCGTTGCCGAGCTGGGCGATGAACCCCGCGAGCAGGAAGCCGATCGTGATCTCCTTGTAGAGCATCTGCCAGTCGCCGCGGAAGTTGCTGGCGACATCCGACCATGCCGAGACCGACGTGAGCCGCTCGCGCCAGCTGAGCCGCGCGGAGTCCATCTGGTGCTGATGCCCCGCGTCGGCTCCCTGGGCGTGCTCACGTGCCTGTTGCTCCAGGCGCGGCGAGACGAATACCCGCAACAGCGCCGCCATCAGGACGATCATCAGCACACCACCGAGGTACTCGGCGAGCGTGAACTGCCAGCCGATAAGCACCCACAGCACCAGCCCCAGCTCCCACACGAGGTTCGTCGATGCGAACTGGAACGCCAGCGCGGATGACGCCGAGGCGCCCTTCTGGAAGAGGCTCTTGGCGATCGCGATCGCCGCGTATGAGCACGACGACGACGCAGCGCCAAGTCCGGTCGCCCTCGCCAGCGGCCCAACGCCTCCGCCCGACAGGGCGCGCTCGATGCGCTCGCGCGGCACCCACGACTGCACGATCGCGCTGATCGCGAAGCCGAACACCAGCGCCCACCACACCTCCCAGGCCATCAGGAGCGAGTCCTTGATTCCGTGCCCGAGGACGTCGAGGATGCCGATCACGTTGCACCCGACGGACTCATCCGCTCGAGGCTAGCATACCCCCCCAGGGTTTATTCGCTAGAATGCCTGCCATGACCACGAACCGGCCAGTGGCGCCCGTGCGCGGCTACACGGCGAGCAAGGATCAGCTTCAGACGCGCCTGCGGCGCATCGAGGGACAGGTTCGCGGTGTCGCGGGAATGGTCCAGGAGGATCGCTACTGCATCGACGTGCTGACTCAGATCGCTGCGATCCAGGCCGCCTTGGACAAGGTGGCGCTAGGACTGCTCGACGGACACGCCCACACGTGTGTCCTCGGAGCCGAACCCAAGCAGCGAGACGCTCGCACGGCGGAGATGATGGCCGCCGTCGGCCGGCTGATGCGCCGCGGCTGACCTCGCTGCGACGCCCGCGGGGCGTGCGCTTGGAGCGCATGTGCGCGATCCTTCGTGGGGTTTGATTCCGTCTTAGGATGGTTTGTATCACAAATAATGTTGGGGATGTAGAATAGGGTCATGTGGGAGGGCGGTCCGATACCGGGCGAGCTGAGTGTGTTTCCCGGCTATCTCCTTGCCCGCCTGGGCGAGTCCTCCCGGCGCCGATTCCACAAGGCGCTGGAGCCCGAGGGCTTGCATCCGCGCCACTTCGGCGTGATGACGATGGTCGCGGCCCAGCCGGGGATGAGCCAGCAGCAGCTGCACGACAAGACGGGGATCGACCCGAGCTCGATGGTCGCTGTGATCGACGAGCTCGAAGCGGCGGGCGTGGCCGAACGGCGCCCGCATCCGGAGGACCGCAGGGCGCGAACGATCTTCCTGACCGAGCGCGGAGAGCAGACGCTGCAAAGGGTGCGCGCGCTCGCGGGCGAGCTGCAACGCGAGCTGTTCGGAGCTCTCACTGCCGACGAGCTGCGCACGCTTCACGCGCTGCTGCGAAAGCTCGCTGGCTCAGCGCCGTCTGAGTGACGGTCGGCTAGCCGCTCAAACCGTCGAGCAGCGCGTTTATGGCCAACGCCCAGCGCCGGTCGATCGACGCCTGAGTGCTACCCAGCCGGCGGGCGTTCTCAGCCGCGGCGAGGCCCTGGGTGAGCGCCACGAGTATGTGCGCGATGTCCGTCTCATCACCGTGCAGGAGACCGGTGTCGATGCAGCGGCGCACGTGCGCGACGATGAAGATCCGCACGGAGCTGCTCGCTTCGAGTTCGCTCTCTCCGGGTTCGAAGTCCGTGAACGGGCGCGAGAACATCACCTCCGAGAGCACCCGGTTCTCGCGCATGAAGCCCCGATACAGCTCGACGAGCGTGACGAGGTCGCTGCGCGGCTGATCGGAGTCGGCGACAGTGCCGAGATGGGCGCGCAGCAGCTGAAACCCCTCGAAGAACACCTCCCGCACCAGTCCGCCCTTGTCGCCGAACAGCTCGTACACGGCCGGCGTCGAGGTCTGGGCCGCGCGCGCGACGCTCCTGGTCGTAAAGCCGGCCACCCCGTCCCTCGCGAGCAGCGCGACGGCGACGGACAGCACGCGATCGTGCAGCTCCTGCGTTCGCTGCTTCGCTCGCGGCATGGATCCAACCCTATCGGGACGCTGTCAGGGTCTTGCCACGCAGGCCAGCGAGCCGTTCAGGACATCGTTTCGTAACATCGCTACAATACTCGCTCTGCGACATCGAACGACTTGGAGATGACATGAGCGGACTGGCCACCTACGAGCTCGATGGGCGGATTGCGACGATCACGATGGACGACGGAAAGGTCAACGCGCTCTCGATCCCGATGCTGCGCGCCGTGCACGTCGCCTTCGATCGGGCCGAGCGCGACGGCGCCGTAGTCGTGCTGACCGGCCGCGAGGGCTACTTCTCGGCCGGCTTCGACTTGAAGGTCTTTGCCGGGGGAGGCGACGATGTCCTGGAGATGCTGACGCTGGGAGCGACGCTCGCCGAGCGAGTTCTGTCGTTTGCGACTCCCGTGGTCACGGCGTGCAATGGCCACGCGATCGCCGCAGGAGCCTTCCTTCCCCTGTCGGCCGACGCGCGGATCGGAGTCGACGGGCCGTTTCAGATCGGGCTCAATGAGGTGAAGATCGGCCTCACGGTCCCATGGTTCGCAATCGAGATCGCACGCCAGCGTCTTCACCCGGCGCACTTCGATCGGACCGTCGTCAACGCGACGCTTTATCGGCCATCCGATGCGGTGGCCGCGGGCTTCCTCGACGCGGTGGTCCCGGAGGATGAGCTCCGGGCTGCAAGCCTCGGGGCCGCCGCAGCGCTCGCGGAGCTCGACCCGGCGGCGCACGCCGCCACAAAGCTCCGGGCCCGAGGAGACGCGCTGCAGGCGCTGCGCCGCGCAATCGCGACCGAGCTCACGAGCGAGAGCTCAGGCGCCACGCAGACGCCGGCTTGAGAGCGAGCGGCGGTCGCGCACGAGCTTGATGTTAGGTAATAGATGCAATCAACCGAGGCTCGGGTCGTTTATCTTGCCGCGTCCCACCGCTCGCCTTTTCGAGCCCGGTCGAAGCCGAGCCAGAGCGCGTTCATAGCCGTCGCTACGACCTGCTCGCGCGGGATGTGCTGGTGCTCATACCACCACAGCGCCAGACCTTGGAGGACCGCGCGGAGGATCTCCCAAACCATGTCGAGCGCGTCCTGCTCGCCCGATCCAGCGACCGCTTCCACGCCCGGCGCGCGGGCCAGCAGGGGCAGCAGCGCGGCGCGGCTTTGCGCCGCAACGTCGCGGTGGATCGCCTGAATCGCGGGATCGCCGCTGGTGTCCTGAAAGAGCATGCGCCAGGCATACGGGTGCGTCTGCACGTACGCGAACCACGCGTCCAGTGCGCTCGACAAGCGCTGCTCGGGTGGATCGTCGCGCAGCATCTGATCGCGCCAGATCGCGCGCAGCTCCGCGAAGTGGAGTTCAAGCAAGCGCTGGTGAAGGTCTTGCTTGGACTGGAAATGGTCATAGAGGACGGGGGCCGAGACGCCCGAGCGCCTTGCAATCTCGTCCATCGAGGCCGAGCGGTAGCCCTGCTCGGCGAACACCTCTGTCGCGGCCCGCTCGATCACCTCGCGCCGCGCCTTCGCCGTCAAGCGCTTTCTTGGTCGCGCACTCGAATTCGCGCTTGACAACCTAACGCCTCCTAGGTAAGGTCCCTAACCGTTATTAGGTTATCGAGATGAGCAGCCGCGATCACAGGATCAGCCCGCCAGCGGGAGGCCGAGAGACGTTGTGTCTGTGATGGTCGCGTGATCGCGTCGGTTCATCTCGCGGATGTTGGAGGCAAGGAGGCGCGGAACGCGCTCCGGACGCGGCTCGCCGGCGCACGCGTTCCCGGTCTTCGTTATGCCGAGGTGACGATTGCCGTGCCGCTCGCTGGAAGACTGCTTCCACGACCGCAGTTGGGGCGGGTCGGACTGATCGCCGCCTGGGACGACGACGCGGCGCTCGATCGGTTCTCCGCCGAGCATCCACTCGCCGAGAACCTGGGCGACGGCTGGCACGTGCGCCTCGAGCCGTTGCGCGCCTCGGGCTCATGGTCGAGGCTGCCCGACCTGCCAAGCTCTGAACGGTCGATGGACGAGAGCGAGCCGGTGGCGGTGCTCACGCTCGGCCGGCTGAGATTGCGCCGGGTCCTACCGTTTCGTCGGACCAGCGGGCGGGCTGAGCGTCAGGCCGTCGGCGACCCGGCGCTGCTTGCCGGCACCGCCCTCGCTCGACCGCCGCGACTCGTGGCCACGTTCTCGCTCTGGCGAAGCGTCGCGGCGATGCTCGCGTACGCCCACGGCGTGAGCGGCGAAGGGCACGTGGGCGCGATCCGCGCAGATCGCGCGCGACCCTTCCACCACGAGTCGGTCTTCGTGCGCTTTCGTCCCTACGCCCAAGTTGGAGCATGGGACGGACGCGACCCGCTCGCGACTGCGCCGGTCGACCGGCCCGCCGATCCCGCTCCCACTATCACGTAGTCGTACATGTCCCCGGCTTCCTCGCTGCAGCTTACGACAGCGAGATGCCTCCCGCGTCGGCGTTCGCGGCCGCTGCCCTCAGCGTTGCGGCCTTGGCCACGGCGGCCACGGCGTCGGGGCCGATCGAGTAGCTCGCAACAGCCTGCTCGGCGATCGACGTCGCCCCGCGCGGGGAGAGCAGGAGGCGAGCCGCGACGAACATCGCCGGGGCGAGGCTCGGCGGGTCGCGCAGCAGCGGCGTCAGCTGCTCGACGCTGCTTGCGTAGAGGCCGCGGTGGACGATCGCGTCGCGCATCTCGCGCAGCAGCGACCGGCGCGACTCGCCGCGACTGGCGCCTCCCATGAGCAGCGCGATCGTCCCGTGCGTGCGAACGCCTGCCGGCTCCGGGCGCGGCTTCGGGGGCAGCTCCTCGCCGAGGGTCACGCGGACCTGCAGCTCCGGGATGTTGACCCCGCTGGCGGCGGCGTTCGCCGGCTCGACAGTGCGCGGGTTGCACTCGATGTACCGGGGCGAGGAATCCTCGTGAAGGTAGTCGAGCGTGAGCCCGCCATGCCACTGCAGCGCCTCGCCGAGTACGGCGATGTGCTCGCGCGGCCTGGAGTGATCGACGCCGAGCCGCGCCGCCGCGCTGCCCCCCATCCCGACTGCGCGCTGAACGCTCGTGTGAGCCGCGATCAGGCGACCGCGGTCGAACAGGCCCTGCACCTGTCCGTACTGACCGCCAGCGGGCTGCTGGGCCATCATCGGATGCTCGCCCGACAACGCATCGAGCGCAGCGTCGCGCGAGCGAGCATCCACGACCTGTCGCACACCCTGTCCCGCGGTGCTGAACGCCGCCTTCAGCCAGTAGGGGAACGCGAGGTCTGCCAGATCGCTCGCCGACTCAACGACCCGCCAAGTCGGCTGCGGAAGTCCGAGCTCGTCGAGCAGGCGTGCGAATTCGACCTTGCTCTGGACCCGGTCGAATGCGGCCGCGGAGGCGACGGCGACGCGCACGTGCGGTGCCAGCAGGCCGCCGGCGCTCGCCAGGAGCCATGCCTGCTCGTGAGTCGGGAGCACCACGTCGATCCCGCGCTCGCCGACCACCTCTCCGAGCGCGTTGATGTAGGCGAGTGGGTCCGCGCCCGCATGCGGACAGCGGTGGACCTTGCGCACCCAGCGGCTGAATCGCGCCAGGCACAACCGATCGGGATCGAGCACCTCGAGGTGATGGCCGAGGGGACCAAGACATGTCACCACCTCGCGCGCCGTGAGGCTCGAGCCATCCGTCAACAGTACGCGCATGCCGGCCACGCAATGCGCACTACGCTCAGTGAAGCTGAGCCAAGGCGTCGCGGTCCACTTGCGCAATCTCCGTGTAGCCGCTGAGCGCGAGCGTGAGCTCGAACTCGGCGAGCAGGCAGCGCAGCACCTGTTCGACCCCCGCCTGGCCATCCAGAGCGAGACCCCACACGTATGGACGACCGAGGCACACCGCGCTTGCCCCGAGGGCGAGCGCCTTGAACACGTCTGCTCCGGTGCGGATGCCGCTGTCGAAGAGGACCGGGAGCTCGTCGCCGACGGCGTCGCGAACCACGGGAAGGGCGTCCAGAGCACCGATCGCCCCGTCGACCTGGCGGCCGCCGTGGTTTGAGACGATCAGTCCGTCGACACCCTCCTGCACCGCGCGTCGCGCGTCTTCGGCATGGAGGATGCCCTTGAGCAGGATCGGCAGCTTCGTCTGCTCACGCAGCCACGACAGGTCAGCCCACGTCACCGTCGGATTGGCGAACTGATAAGCCCAATGTCCGATCGCCGGCCCGGGATCCTCCTGCGGCGTCTTCTCCAGAGCGCCTCTGAAGATGGGGTCGCTGAAGTAGTTGGCAACGCCCTCGCCTTTCAGAAATGGCAGGTAGGCGTGCTGGAGATCGCGCGGGCGCCAGCCGAGAAACCACGTGTCGAGCGTGAGCACTATCGCGCCGTAGCCGGCGCGCGCGGCGCGGTCGACGAAGCTTGCCGCAAGGTCCCGGTCGCGCGGCCAGTAGAGCTGATACCAGCGGCTCGCCTCGCCCATCGCCGCAGCCACCTCCTCGATCGAGTGCGAGGCGGCGGTGCTCAGGATGAACGGCACTCCTTGTGCAGCGGCCGCGCGGGCGGCCGCGAGCTCGGCCTGCGGATGGACGATCGACTGCACGCCGACGGGAGCGAGCATCACGGGGGCGGGCATCGCCGTGGCGAGCACCGAAGTGCTCACGTCGCGCACCGAGACGTCGCGCAGCATCCGCGGAACGATTCGCCAGCGCTCAAACGCCTGGAGGTTGGCGTCCATCGTTCGCTCCGAGCCGGCCCCGCCGGCCACGTAGCCGAACGCCTCCGCGCTCAGCACCTCGCGCGCAGCCGCTTCGAGCTCCGCCACCGAGACGGGCAGCCCCGGCGTCTGCTCGGCCAGGCCACGTCCGTAGATCTCATACTGGAAGTTGGCGAGAATGTTCGCCTCGAGATCGGCGGCGGCGTCGGTCATGCTCAGACCCTACCTGTACGCCTCGCCGGCCAGAGCGAGCGTCGATGGGCACGCCGCCCGAACGCCGTCGCCCGGCGCGGGCAGCTCGCTCACACCGGTAGGCGGGCCCGTCCGCTCTCCAGATCGAGCAGCAGCCGCTTGCGCTCCAGGCCGCCTCCGTACCCCCTCAGCGCTCCGTTCGCGCCAATGACGCGGTGACACGGGACGATGACCGCGAGCGGGTTGCGTGCGTTGGCAATGCCGACGGCGCGCGCCGCCGCGGCTTGGCCGATGCCGCGGGCCAGCTCGCCGTAGCTCGTCGTCTCCCCATAGGGGATATCCTGCAGCGCACGCCATACCCGGCGCTCGAACGGGTTGCCGTCCATCACGAGCGACAGGTCAAAGGCGGTACGCCGGCCTGCGAAGTACTCGTGCAGCTGTGCGCGCGCATCTGCGAATCGCGCCACGGAGCGCTCCCAGCCCGCACGGATCGCGATCGGCCTGCGGCCGTCCTGCATGTACAGGCCGCGCAACGCCTGACCGTCACCAAGCAGCAGCAGCTCTCCGATCGGGCTGTCGAGGGTCGTGTACAGCAGGGTGCGAGAAGCGGTGGTGGTTGTGGTGGTCATAGGGTCGGCCTCACGCGGCCAGCGGCTGGCCCTCGCTCGCGGCGCTCGGCGTACTCCTCGCCGCTCCGGACTGGTGCAGCGAGCCCCAGAGGTGCGCCAGCGCGTACGCTCGGTATGGTCGCCAGCGCTCGGAGAGCGACTGCGCTGCCGCCGGCCGCCCATCGTGGCCGAGCCGCTCGAGCGCATGACGTACGCCGAGGTCGCCCGGTAGGAAGGCGTCGGGATCGCGTAGTGCTCGCATGGCGATGTACTCGGTGGTCCACGGACCGATCCCCGCCAGCGCCAGCAGCCGCCGCCGCGCGTCCGCGCGATCGGCGCCCGCGTCGAGCACGAGCTCATTGCCGGCGAGCTCCCCGGCCAGAGCGAGCAGAGCGCGCCGGCGCGCGAGCGGCATCGCCAGGCGATCGGGATCCGCTGCGGCCAGCGCCTCGGCGGACGGAAACGCGTGCGTGACGGCACCGATCGGACGCGGCAGCGGCTCTCCGTAGGACGAAACCAGGCGGCCCGCGAGCGTGCAGGCGCCCTGCAGCGAGATCTGCTGACCGAGCACCGCACGCACGGCGAGCTCGCGGCCGTCCACGTGACCCACCACCCGTCGCCCAGGCGCCCGGCGCACGAGCGCTCCGAGCAACGCGTCATCTCCCAGGACCTCCGCGACGCTGCGCGGGTCGGAATCGAGGTCGAGCAGCGCGCGTGAGCGTTGCATCGCCGCGGCGAGATCGCGCAGGTCCTCGAGCCAGTAGCGGGCGTGCACGTGCCCATCGGCTGCGCGCAACTCGACGATACCCGCGCCGTGCGGCAGGCGCAGGCTGCGACGGTAGGCGCCATCGATGACCTCCTCGACGCCCGCCACGACGCGCAGCTCGAGGAACGCGATGACGCCCTGCGCATCGAGCGGGGATCGATACGGCAGCCGCAGCGACACGCACCCGCTGTCCTCCGAGCGACCATCTCGTCGCGCGTGCGTGCGCAGATCGCTCGGCGTCATCGCAAACACCTCCTGGACCGTCGCGTTGAACTGCCGCACGCTCTGAAAGCCTGCGGCGAACGCCACGCCGGTGATCGATACAGCCGTCGTCTCCAGCAACAGTCGAGCGGTCTGGGCGCGCTGCGCGCGCGCGAGCGCGAGGGGACCCGCGCCTACGACGGCCATGAGCTGGCGGTGCACGTGGCGCTCGGTGTACCCGAGACGGCTTGCGAGACCGCCGACGCCCTCGCGGTCGACGACGCCGTCGGCGATCAAGCGCATCGCGCGTCCGACGAGATCGGCGCGAAGATCCCAATCCGGCGAGCCCGGCGTCGCGTCCGGGCGACAACGCTTGCACGCACGAAAGCCGGCCGATTGCGCCGCGGCGGCGGAGGCGAAGAAGCGAACGTTCTCGCGCTTGGGCGTGCGCGCTGGACAGCTCGGGCGGCAGTAGATCCCGGTCGTCTTCACGCCGCAGAAAACCCATCCGTCAAAGCGCGGATCGCCGAGCTCGAGCACCTGCCAGAAGCGGTCTGAATCAAAGATCACGCCCACACCGTGGCACATGCCGTGGCCGCGTCTAGCGGAAATCGGACCTTGCGGGCGCGCGCGGTGTAGAAGGCCGAAACCCGCCGGACGCGGCGGCGCGGCTGTGCGAACGCGAACGGCGCCAGCGGGTGCCCGTCGCGCTGATCCTCGTAGTGCAGACTCAGTCCGGGCAGCTCGGTCAGAGGCAAAGGCGCAACGCCCTACGTCACCGCCATCTCCTCGACCGCGGCTGCGCCTCGAGCGCCTGACCAAATAGGCTCAGCGACCGTGGAGCACGTAACCCTGCGCGACGACGACGGCGTGGTAGTCATGACCGTCGACCGTCCGCCCGCGAACGCGATGGACATCCCACTGCTGCGTGACGTCACCGAGGCGATCGCGCAGGTGGCCGACGACGTTCCTCGCGCGCTCGTGCTGGCTGGGCGCGACGGGTTCTTCTCCGCGGGCGCCGACCTCAAGGCGGTCCCGGGCTATGGCCCAGAGGATCAGCGCGAGATGGTGCAGAGCATCAACGCGATGGCGCTCGGCGCCTACGAGCTGCCGTTCCCGGTCATCGGGGCGATCACCGGCCATGCGATCGCGGGGGGCCTCGTGCTCGCGCTCTGCACCGACATCCGGATCGCGTCGAGCGTGGGCCGCTACGGTCTGACGGAGGTCAAGGTCGGCGTCCCCTACCCGCAGGCGGCGATCGGAGTAGTCGCGGCCGAGCTCCCGCCACACGCCGCGCGAGTCCTCGCGCTCGGCAACGAGCTGATCGACGCCGCCGAGTGCCGTCGCCTCGGCGTGTTCGACGAGGTCGTCGAGCCCCATGAGGTGGTCTCTCGCGCGCGCGAGCTCGCTGCCGGCCTCGCCGCGTTTCCGCTCGACGTCTACACGCACACTAAGCGCGATCTGCGCAGCGAGACGCTCGCACGGCTGCGCGCTGCCGCCGCAGGGGACCCGCTGCTAGCGCGGTGAGTGGCCTAGCGGCAACGGACGCGTCGCAGTCTGCTTGAGCGCGGCACGCGATGCAAGAGCCGCCGCGCTCACAACTGCCGGCAGCTCTACAGGTGGCCCGGGCGCGCGACCAACCTGACCTGGCGAGTTCAGCCGCGGTAGATCGTCACGGGCGTCCCTGGTTCGATGCGGGCGATCAGCCAGTCGATGCTTGCGGTGTTCAGGCGGATGCAGCCGTGCGATTCTGCGTTCCCCGGCGTGCCTCCGAGGTTGTCGCGTCCGTGCAGCGCGATCTGTCCCGGGCCACCTTCGAATTCCTGGAGCACGTTCGAGCGAGCACTGGTAGCCAGCGCGAACGGGCCTCCGGGCTCGCCTGGGGCCATCCGCAAGGTCTCCTCGACGAAGAAGTTGCCGGTGGGCGTAGGCGTGGAGGGCTTGCCCACGACCGCTTGAAACGCTCTCGCCACGCGGCCGTCGCGGTAGGCCGTGACCCGGCGTCGGGCGAGGTCCACGACGATGTGCCAACTCGTCACGAGCTTGCGGGTTCCCTGCTGGGCGATCCAGCCGGTCGATCCGTTGGGGCGACCGGGAAGCATCACGTGAAGCCAGCGCACGCCGCCGGAGCTGGTGGCGCGCCCGATCACGGGCAGGGTCGTGCGCTCACCGGTGATCGGCCTGTTGGCCGGTACGAACGCGTCCTGCGCCGATCCGGCTTTGGGCACGCGGTAAGCACGGTGAGCGGTGAGTAGCAGCGCAAGCTGCTGCGTCGCCTGCACGCGAACTCGACCGGCGGCGGCGGCCGGCTCGGCGCTGAAGCTGAGCAGACACGATGCCGCCAGCACGAGCAGCAGCAGACGTCCGAGTCGCTGAGAGAGCACAACCGTGCCCAGCGAGCGCAGCCCGGAGCGATGTGGTGGGATGACCGTGACGTCCATGGTGCCAGGCCTCTGGGCGACCCCTGGGTCGCCCAGAGTTGCCGCAGCTCGCTCAGCCCGTGAACCCGCTATGGGTGTGCGGGAGGGCCGGTCGCGCGGAGACGTGTCGCCTGGACCTGTGGCGACGGCGGGCAGCGGCGCGCCGAGCGGCGGCGCGGCGGGCGGCTGCGCGTTGGGCGGCCGTCAGGGTCGTCCTCGATCCGATCGGTGGCAGCGGGGTGGTGACGGGTTTACCACCCGAGCCGCTGACTTCGCGGGCAGCGATCGCTTCCGCGAGCGCGCTCGCTTCCGCCAGCGTGGCCGCTTCTGTCGGAGTGGTCGTTTCCGTGCCCCCGCCGCCGCCGCTGACGCTGGAGGCGCAGTTGGACGTGGTGATCGTGTTCGTATCCAGGTTCACCGCCCCGGTTTGCGCCAGCAGCCTGCCGTGGATCGTGGCTGCCGTGTTTGCGGTGATTGTCGCGGAGGCCATCACCGTGCCGACGAAGCGCGTGCCGGTGCCCAGCGTCGCCGAGGAGCCGACCTGCCAGAAGACGTTGCAGGCCTGCGCGCCGTTGACGAGCAGCACGGTCGTGCTCGAGCCGGTGATCAGCGTGGAGCCGATCTGGAAGATGAACACAGCGTTCGGGTCGCCCTGGGCATCGAGCGTGACGCTTCCTGAGGACAGCAGCAACGAACTTGAGGCGGTGCGAACGCCTGGTGTGAAGGTCTGACCGGCGAGGTCGGTCCCGGCCGAGCCGTTGCTTGGACGAGAGGCGGCGTCGTTGTAGGCGGTGGTGAGAGCGTTCTTGGCCCCGATCGCGACCGCGTCGTCGACGTGCGTCTGACCGAGCACGTGCGGCGCGCCCGTCACCGATGAGCCGGGGCTCAGCCCCAGATCGCCGAACATAGTCGTGGGACCCGTGTTGGTGACGGTCGAGCCGCCCAACACCGAGAAGCTGGCTGCCGACCCCAGACCCACCGTCGCGGGGGCGCCCAGGGCGCTGCTCGCGAAGAGCAGACCAGACAGCAACCCGAGTAGCACTAGTCCTGCTCGAAACGTCCTGACGCCGGTCCGAAGGGACGGAATGCGGCTTGCTGCGAGGGAGTCGCGTACAGGCGACTCGTGTGTCCGCGGGACGCCATTGTTCATGGGCGTCTCCTCACTGCGGCGTCAATCACCGCGATAGACGGGGATGGCTCCCCGGGTCTCTTCGACCCACGTGCTTGATCGACACACAGCCGCCGTGGACATCGCCAAACGTGGACAACTCAACGTATGTTGACCGCAATCAAGCCGGATGCCGCCGAATCACCCTAGTGGAGGTGTCGCAAGCCGTGCCCGCGCCGCGGGCGCGCGCGCAGCGTCGCGGCCCGGTGTCGCGCCGACGGCGCGGCCGAGCTGCGGGCCTGCTCAGGAGCGGGCCCGGACGGCAGGCTGAGCTCACGACGAGATGAGACGCCGAGCTTGCGGTAGATGTTGCGCGCGTGGGTGCGGACCGTCTCGACGCCGACCTGCAAGGCGAGAGCTATCTGAGCATTGGAGCGGCCGCGCTGGAGCAGCGGAAGCACTTCGGCCTCGCGCCGAGTCAGCACGCGCCCTTCGACGATCGATCCACCCTGCGGGTCCGACGCCCACCGCGGGATCACCTGAAGGCCGCGCGAGGCGAGGTGGATGGCGTTGAGCACGTCGCGCGACTGCGTGTCGCTGCCGAGGCAGGCGCTCGCTCCGAACGCGAGCAACTGGGCACATTCGGCTGCTGAGAGGTCGTTCGCGAGCACGACGAGTCGGGTTGCGGGATGCCCGCCGCTGAGCTGCCTGATCTCGGCCAGCTTGGCCAACGCACCGGCGTCGAGGATCGCGACGTCGGGATGATGGGCCCGCAGGACGACGGGGAGTCGCCGGTGCTCGACGTCGGCGGCGGCGATCGCAAGGCTCGGATCGCTCTCGATCAGCTCGCGCAGGCCTCGGGCGAGGAGATCGTCGAAGCGGGCGATCAGGACGGTTACTGTGGTCTGTGGCGGCATGCGCGGTCCACGCGCGGCGGGCGCGTACTCGCCTATCGGCAGAAGGAGGCGCGAGGGTGAGCAGCACCTCCCCCGTCCCTCCCCCGGCTCCTCCCCCCAAGATCACCACGATGGAGGAGAGACCCAACGACGGCGCGCCTCAGCATGTAATGCATGGCTCGTCTCATGCTCGCCGCCACGCTCGCAGCGGCGCTCCTGCTCTCCGTGTCGGCCGATGCCGATGGCAGCCGGCTCCGCCATCCCCATGCATCGAGCGCGACTCGCCGACACGCACCGGCCCGAGGAGCGCAGCCAGGCGAGCTCGCCAATCGCGACCCGGTGGCGCTGGCCACGGCCGTCGCCGAGCGCTTCTGGGAAGCGGTGCCCTGCGGCGGGCGGATCGCGGTCCTCGCCGAGAGGCCCCTCGCCCGCGGTCTCGACCCCACGACCGACGGCTGGGTCACGTTCAACTCGTCGCTCGGACAGAACAACCTGGAAGCGCCGCCGAGCACGTACACGCAGTGCACGATCTCCCTTGCCCGCTGGCAATGGCCGACGCGGACGGCCATGGAGAATGACTGGAACATGTTCTGCCTGACCGTCATCCACGAGGTCGGCCACCTGCTCGGCCATCCGCACTCCTTGACCCCGGGCAGCGTCATGGCGCCGGTGTTCACCGACGAATCGAACGTTCCCCCGATCTGCCGGGCGACCCGGCCGCCGAGCGCGAGAGCCACCGCCCGCGCGCTCCGCCACTGAGCGGTCAGTTCCGCGGGCAGGCCATCATCGAGCTCCTCGCCGGGCAAACATGTGTTGAGTTGATCACCCTTGGCTAGGTCGCCGGTGGCGAAGCGTCGATCCATGCAACGGTCGAAGAGGCCGGGGAGCCATCCCCTTCCGTAGCGGTCGTTGATACCGCAGTCAGGAGACGCCGTGAACCATGGCGTCCCACAGACACACGACTCGCATTCGAGCGACTTCCCCCCGGTCGCTTCAAACGGTTCGCCCCGGGCAGCGCGGGGCGTGGGAACGGGCCCGTTCTCGGGTCGCCTGCGAGCGTCCCTGATCGGCGGGCTCATAGTGGTCGTGGGCCTCGCCGCGTCCATGTTCCTCGCCGCCGAATGGCGTTCCAGCGTTCTCGACTCGAACCGAGACTCGTTTGCGTCCACGGCCACCAACGCGAGCAACGCGCTGAGCTCGAAGCTCACCACGAACATCGCGCTGACACGCACGATGCGTGCACGGGCCGCGATGGGAACCGAAGACGGCGAGAGCGGCTTCCTGCAGTGGTATCAGGAGCTGCAGCGCGGCGCCCCCGCCCCGCCTGACGTCGTCGCGACGTTGATACAGCTGGTTCCGGCTTCTGGCCTGTCGGCGTTCCGGCGCCAGGCCGAAGCCGATCCTGCGTTTCGCTCACTGGTCAGCTCCAAGTTCAAGGTGATCCCGCCCGGCAGACGGCCGGTCTACTGCCTGACTCGAGCCATCGTCGGCAGCGCCGGGGTGGCGAGCCTGTATCCCGGTCTCTTGGACTACTGCGCGCCGCCCGCCCCCGGCATCGGCCCATCGCCGTATGCCGCCCTGGTCCGCACGGCGACCGACACGGGATCATTCATCGTCACTCCACTGCCCGCCAGCGGCGGCCGCTCGCTGGTCGCGATCGGCGCAGCGGTCTACCGGCGCGGCGCGTCAATCGCGACGGTCGGCGCCCGCCGAGCAGCACTGACCGGCCTCATCGGCACGACGTTTGACGGCGCCGCGCTGATCCGATCGGTCGTCGGCGCTCAATCGCTGACGATGGCGCTCTACCACCGAGACATCGGTGGTCCGCTGCAGCTGATCGGTCGCGCCGGGGCCAACCCGCGAGGCCGGTCACCCGGCTACTCCGAGCGCAGCAGCCTGGGCGAAGGCTGGCTGGTCGAGGTGACCGGCACGGCGGGCGGCGCCGTCTCCGCCAATTGGCAAGGTCTCATCGGCCTGGGCTTCGGCCTGCTCGTGACGGCGCTCGCGTTCCTGCTCTACCGCGCGCTCTCGCGCTCGCGCCAGCAGGCGTGGGGGCTGGTCGGACAAAAGACCGACGAGCTGGAATACCGGGCGCTTCATGATCCGCTGACGGGCCTGCCGAACAGAAGCCTGGTCCTCGACCGGGCCGAGCAGATCCTCGCCCGAGCTCGACGCCTGGACGTGCCGGTCACGGCGCTGTTCATGGACGTCGACGGCTTCAAGCAGATCAACGACAGGCTTGGCCATCAGGCCGGGGACGAGGTGCTGAGAAAAGTCGGCGCTCGGCTGCAAGCGGTCCTGCGCGATAGCGACACCGTCGGCCGCCTCGGCGGAGACGAGTTCGTGATGCTCGTCGACACCGTCGGGCTCGATGCCGGCCCGGAGCTGGTCGCCGAGCGGATCTTGGATGTGCTTCGCCAACCGATCGAGCTCCCAGCCCAATCGCCGGTCTCGGTGTCGGCGAGCATAGGCATCGCGACCGGCCGGCCGGCGTCGGCCGAGAGCCTGCTGCAAGATGCCGACCTCGCGTTGCACAAGGCCAAGGCGGTCGGCAAGGACGGCTATGTCCTGTTCGAGTCGGCGATGCAGACCGCCGCACAAGATCGCATCCACCTCGAGATGGACCTCGCCGACGCGCTGCAGGCCGACCAGCTGTTCCTCGCCTACCAGCCGATGCTGGACCTCAGGAACAACCGCGTCGTGGGTGTCGAGGCGCTGCTCCGCTGGCACCATCCCACGCGGGGCGTCATCCAGCCCGATGCGTTCGTCCCGATCGCGGAGGACAGCGGGCTGATCATCCCGATCGGCCGGTGGGTTCTCGAGCAGGCCTGTCTGCAGGCAGCCGCCTGGCGCCAGAGCGGATATCCCCTGGACATCTCGATCAACGTCTCCGCTCGACAGCTCGAGCGCTCGGAGTTCGTCGAGGAGGTGCGAGCAGCGCTGCACGACAGCGGCCTTGACGCAGCGACGCTGACCCTGGAGATCACCGAGACGGTCCTGATGCGCAAGCCGGACGCCACCGCGCGCCTGCTCGGCGAACTGAAGCAGCTGGGCGTGCGCATCGCCGTCGATGACTTCGGAACCGGCTACAGCTCGCTCGC